>Ga0164318_10000425_pt1 | contig 31814 bp, 28 predicted proteins | sample GuaBasSedimGuay9_FD_113734 | JGI IMG/M metagenome (GOLD analysis project Ga0164318, IMG submission 113734) | Subseafloor sediment microbial communities from Guaymas Basin, Gulf of California, Mexico - Guay9, Core 4571-4, 0-3 cm | ecosystem: Environmental > Aquatic > Marine > Hydrothermal vents...
ATCGATTTCGAGAAGGCTTTTGAGAGCGCTCTCCAGGAGAAAGAGGTAGAGGTAGAAATCACATCCGAGGATCTTGAAGGCTACCAACCCGAGGATTTTGAAAAGGAAGTACTCGCTGAAGCGGCTGAGGAAATAGAAGAACCTGAACAAGAGTTGACCGAAGAGCCAGTAGTTAGTCCGCCCCCTGAGGAACAGGTCGAAGTGCATTTGCCCCCCAAGAAGTCAAGGGTTGGACTTATAATCCTGATCATAGCGTTCCTTGTTGTTGTGGGAGCGGCAGCCATTGTATATTTTGCCCCTCAGATGATACCCGACTCACTTTCCTTCCTAAAAATGCCCGAGAAAAAAGCCGTTCATGATCTGGGTGTGAGGAGACTGTCGTTCAAAGCCGTAACAGGTTCGTTTATTAACACTGAGGGTAGTGGCCAGCTGTTTGTTGTGAGAGGAATGGTTGTGAATGACTACTCAAAGCCTAGGAGCTTTATCTTGGTCAAGGCGAGCATACTGGATGATAAAGGAAACGTTGTGAGGACCAAAAGGGCATATGCGGGTAACTCTTTTTCGGAGGAAGAACTGAGGAAGCTCCCATTTCAGGAAATTGAAAAGGCCATGAAAAACCCACGAGGTAAAGACGAGAGCAATGTCAATGTGGCGCCTGGGGCATCAATACCATTCATGATTGTCTTCAAAGACCTTCCGAGTGATCTAAGCGAGTTTACAGTAGAAGCGGTTAGCTCTTCGCCTGGACGATAGCAGGAGCTGGGATCAGACGTGACGTGGTATGGTCCGGACCGAAGAGGTGGGAGCTCAGGTAGTGTGCATATAGGCTCACGGCATGGGGATGCGGCGGTCGCTACCTATTTTGCAAGGCAAGCCAAATGTCTAACGGTTTTTATCATTTAAGTTACAAGGGCATAGTAAGAGGGTTAGGATTTATCGGCGCAATAGTCTTGTTCGGTGTTCTGGGTTATATGGTGCTGGAAGGCTGGCCTTTCTTGGATGCTCTTTATATGACGGTAATCACCATCACTACAGTGGGCTATGGAGAAATAGGCAGCCTCTCAACTAGCGGTAGAATTTTCACCATAGCTCTCATATTCCTGGGCATTGGAATAATGGCCTACTTTCTGGGAGTGGTGGCCCAAGCAATGGTGGAACTTCGGGTAAGATCTATCATAGGGAGGACGAAATTGGGATGGAGAATTAAGTCCATTAAGAACCACTATATCATTTGTGGGTATGGCAGGATAGGAAGGATTATTTGCCAAGAACTCAGGGCCCAAAACATTCCCGTGTTGGTGGTAGACAATGATGCTGATTCCCGGCAGCTACTGGAGGCCGCTGAAGTTCCTTTCATCATAGATGATGCCACAAATGAAGACGTCCTTAGTGAGGCAGGGATTGAAAGGGCCAAGGGACTCATAGCAGTGGTGTCTTCAGACGCAGATAACGTTTTTATTACCCTCACGGCAAGAGGCATGAATCCGAATCTGTTCATAGTCTCAAGGGCGGATGATGAAACGGTGGAAAGGAAGCTCTTGAGGGCAGGTGCAGATCGTGTTGTAATGCCCTATCTGATAGGGGGGCAGAAGATGGCCCAAACCATCATTAGACCCGCAGTTATGGATTTCTTGGAATTTACGGTCCACGATAAAGACATCGAGCTAAAGCTTGAGGAGCTGAAAGTGGAAGAGGCCTCCAAGCTTAATGGCGTCGCCCTAGTGGACTCTGGCATAAGGCAGGAGATGAATATAATTATTGTTGCCATAAGGAAGTCAAGTGGTCATATGGTCTTCAATCCCTCATCGCAAACTCGTATTGAAGCTGGGGATATCCTCATTGCACTTGGGCATGGAAACGAGCTCGACAAACTGGGCCATATCCTCCGAGGGGCGTGACATTTCTTGTCCCTAGCCGCCCTGACCACCATATTCACTGCTCTTGTAAAGTTGTTGAGCTCTGAGTAGGGCCTCTATGTCGTCGACACCCATGACTTCATCTGGGTCTTTCACAACCTCATAGCCAACTGATTTGCCATTGCGGGAAAATATTTCCACAAGGTCGGTTAGAAAGTATTCATTAATTATCCTTTTCTTGCCGTTGATTTGCTTTTCCACGTTGTGAGGGTTATGCTCTAGGTCTGCGAGATGCTCTAGAAGATGATCCCTTTTTACTGCATAGATGCCTGAATTACAAACTGACAGTCGTTCTCGATATTCCCTGGGCATGTCTTTCCAGTACTTCCATTCCACAATGCGATTGACAGTATCGCCGTTGAGTTCCAAAAGCCCGTATTGGCGCTTGGAATTTGGCATGAATCCAAGCACAGCCATATGATACGCTGCCAGTTTAGCAAGAAGCCCCAGATAAGTTTCCTTTCTCACCAGAGGCACATCTCCCATGGTTATGATTATTGATTCGGAGTTGACCGTTTGCAAAAATGGTTTACATGAAAGGAGGGCGCCCCCGGTTCCGTTAAGGATCTTTTGTTCGGAATATGAGACATGAAAGTGTGAAGTGGCCTCCATGACCTTCTTTTTGTGGTGGTTAACTACGATGCATTTTGGACCCTTGGGCAGATTTTCCAATATGTTGTGAATGAAAGGCCTTCGGCCCTCAAACTGCGTGGTACCAGGGATAAGTGGCAGCAGGGTTTTATTGCCGTTGTATCCTTTCATCCTGCTACCCCTTCCTGCAGCCATTATTATGGAGGCTACCAGGTTTTTTTGTGTCATGAGACTTACCCCTTGATCAGTGAGAGAGTTCTTGGATTCGCAAAGATCGTGCCTTGCATTGTTTCCATGGGAACAGGTAAAAGATTAACCGGTTAAGAGTATAGATGGGCCCATGCATCGTGTCAAATGAACCCCTGGGGTGTGGATGTTAGTTCTTGCCTGTAGATCTCATATTGGATATATTTCACAGCAACGAATACTTAACGAGGCAAAGGTAACAGGGCACCGGGATTTTAAGAGGGGGACAAATGGGCCAAAGGATGCCGAGGATATTGCTTGCAAAATTGGGGCATGGCCACAAGGAGGCTCTTCTGAATCTGGCAAAACGGCTCGGTGATGCGGGCTTTGAGATTGTGTATACCGAGCTTGAAGATCCAGCTGCGATTGTGGGGACAGCCATACAGGAGTCAGTGGACCACATCGGGATCACGGTGCTTGAGGACGGTGACATAAGCAATGTTCGGCGAATTAAAGGCCTCCTTGACCAAGGAGAAGAATCCCACGTTACCATTGCCGTGGGCGGCCTGATGAATGACAGGCAACTGGCCGAACTTCGTGAGGTAGGAGTTGATGCCTGTTTTCCTAAGGGAACAAGCTTCGATGAACTTGCAAGATGGGCACGTGAAAACATTACCAGTCATGGGCCGGCGGCTGCGCTTGGCAGTGGATTTCAAAGGATTCAGAAGGAGTGAACTAGTAAGATGCCCAGGTCTGGTATAAGGGATGTTGCTAGGTTTGCTGGATTAATAGCGGTGATACTTTATCTATCGAGCATTCTTACAAGAATGTCATATGCTTATGTGATGCCTTCCATGCAGGTGCTTGAAGAGATGGCGAAAAATTTTTCTGCTTTTAAGACCCTAGTCATTGTGCAGTGGGCCAAGAGTTCAGGGGAAAACAATGCCCAAGGCGAAGATCTTGTGGAGCAAAGGGTCTGGATCGCCAAAAGATGGCAAGCCAGATGTGAAAGGTCAGGTTCAACAGGACATAATGAAGGCTCGGAGGGCGGCCAAGCGCCTTGTGGATGGTGCGGAATAGAAAGATTCGAGGCGATGTTTTTGAATCACTCAACCTATGAGACAATCAATTTTCTTTCGAGCCTCGGGGTTGAGACCTCCAAGGTCTCACTAGCCCACATCGGTGCCAAGGTAGTCTATGTCATAGGGAAAAGGGGCAAGAGGGATTCGTATCTAATGATATCGAGGGACAAGTTTTTACCGATTGCTCTGCGGGTTTGGGATATCAGATCTCCTAGCGGTCCATTTACCGTGCGGTTCGATGAGTACAAGCAGGTTGGGAGAGGATGGTATCCCCACAGTATAATTTGTGAAACAGATCTCGGCCGCAAGGAGCAGTACGTTATCCAGGAAATAACACCAAACGTGCCCATTGAAGCCTCAGTCTTCCAACCAGACAAGACTCACGACATTGACCTGCCAGCCACATCTCCTCGGCAAGATGTCGTTGATGACCGAATCAAGGATGTTATAAGGACCCTTGAAGAGAAGTATCGATAGCTTTCGAAGATAATATAATCATGAAGAAGACCTCTCAAACATGTGTTGAGGTGGCTGTGACTTTGCCTGTGGAGGGGACATTCTCTTACATTGTCCCTCCTACCTTGAGTGGATTAGCATTACCTGGGTGTAAGGTTACTGTACCTTTCAAAAACAGAAAAGCAGAGGGATTTATCCTCGGCCTTGGTCAGACTGACGTCAAGGGAGAGCTAAAGGAGATACTAGCTGTCACAGATCCGCAACCACTTTTTCCCCCATCAGTGATACCTTTCTTTAGGTGGATCTCAGAGTATTACATCCATCCCATTGGCAAAGTCATTCAGTCTGTATTGCCCTCAGGGGTTACCCAGAGGATATGGAGGAACGTGGAAATAACAAGCGCCGGACAGGACTGCCTCAGAAAGGGAGAAATTTCAAAGGAGGATCTAGAAGTCTTGAAGCAACTGTCCAAACCGCATGGAAGAGTCCAGAATTACCCTATCGCCACGCTGAAGCACCTTGAACAACAGGGCCTGATAAAAGTAGTCGAGAAGGTTAGACCTCGGTTGGGCCCGCTTTTGAAGACATTTGTTGACTTCGTAGAGGATGAGCGCGACAAAGTTCTGAATATTGACCGCGGCTCCCTTAGGGCAAAGGGTGAGGCAGAGTTTCTCGACCTGATTTTGCAGCAGGGCCCGGTAATGCTTTCGGATTTGAAAAAAAGATTCAGCAATGCCTCCTACTTGGTAAGGAAATGGACCAAAAATGGAATACTTCGATCCTTCAAAGAAGCGGTCTTCAGGGCCCCTGAAGGGTTAATTTTCAAGCCTTCGAGGCCGCCTGAGTCCCTGTCTCCACACCAGAGGGAAGCAATCAAGAAGACCACCAGATTAATTGAAAGGGATAAGTTTTCGGTTTGCCTGCTCTACGGTATTACGGGGAGCGGCAAAACAGAGGTGTATCTTGAAGCGGTCAGGCGGACAATACAATTGGGCAGACAGGCGATTGTACTGGTTCCGGAAATCGCATTGGCCGTGTACATGGAGTCGGTTTTAAGGTCAAGGGTGAGCGGTACGGTGGGAACTTACCATAGCGGTCTAAGCCCCGGGCAGCGGTATGATCAGTGGGTCAAGATGGCTAGTGGGGACATAGACGTGGTGGTGGGAGCTAGATCAGCCCTTTTTGCCCCTCTTCCGAGATTGGGCCTAATAGTGGTGGATGAGGAACATGACTGGGCCTACAAGCAGGATAGAGCGCCCTATTACCATGGGCGGGATGCTGCTGTAGCCAGAGGCAGGATAGAGAACGCTGTTGTCTTGCTCGGCTCCGGGACGCCCTCGATCCAGTCATATGCTAATTGTATCAAGACGCGTTACCACCTGATAAGAATGCCCGAGAGAATTGAGAACAGGCGGTTTCCCGAGATCGAGGTGGTTGATATGAGAGAGTTGGAAGAGCAAGGTGCGAAGAGGATGCTGAGCTCTCGCCTACTTGAGGCCCTTGAAGAGAATTTAAAACGCAATAAGCAGACTATGCTTTTCCTAAACAGAAGAGGATTTTTCCGGTTGTTCGTGTGCAAGTTTTGCGGTGCGATTCTCACGTGTCCCAACTGTCATGTTTCCCTGATCTACCACCTGGACTACAATAAGCTCATGTGCCATTACTGCGGCTATTGTACTGGTCCCAGTCAAAGCTGCCCGGATTGTAAGCGCACCGGTCTCAAGAGCTGGGGTTTTGGAACGGAAAGAGTAGAGCAGGAACTCTGCGAGCTTTTTCCCAATGCAAGGATAGCCCGTATGGACACGGACTCAACAAGGAAAAAGGGCAGGGCTCAAGCTATCCTCAAGGATTTTATTGATCATAATATTGACGTCCTTATAGGGACTCAGATGATAACCAAGGGCTACCATGTGCCGGATGTGACCCTTGTGGGGGTGATAGGTGCTGACCTAAGCCTTGGATTCCCTGACTTTAGGGCAGCTGAGCGCACTTTTCAATTGTTATCGCAGGTAGCAGGGAGAGCTGGCCGGGGAAGGGAAAGAGGAAAAGTTATAATACAGACATATAATCCAGATCACTATGCCATTCGCGCCGCCATCTCCCAAGATTATGAGGCCCTGTATCGAACAGAGATGGAGCTCAGAGAACAACTTGGTTTCCCCCCGTTTAGCTATCTTATTTCCTTGAGATTACAAGGAAATTCTAGAGATAAGACTGAAGAATGCGCGGCTGGATTGGCTGAGAGGTTAAAAAAAACAGTGGAAAAGTGGCCCAAGAAAGGGAGAGAGATCCAAATACTGGGACCAGCCGAAGCACCCATCGCAAAGCTAAGGGGAAAGTATCGATGGCAAATCTTGATAAAGGCGAAAAGGCCTCTACTAGCCCAACGGCTCTTGGAGGTGGCCCGCAAAAAGTCTGAGCAGGGCTTTAGGACTAAGGGTGTACAGATTATTTTGGATGTTGACCCTTACCAAATGATGTAAAAACGGCGCCAGCCATGTAACCTACCACAGTGTGTTTTTCCCCCGTGACATCCCCCGAATTAGCGGCATTGAGTATGACAACCCGATTCGCCCCTAGGGCTTTAGAGACAAGCAGAACGGTAATTACAGGGCCACCTCCACAGGCCTCGCACAATCCGGTGCGCAATGCCTCATAAAGGCCTTGGGTATCCATTTTTTTGACTAGCTCAATGAACCGGGAATCCAGCCTTTTGGCTGTAAGGTAATCGTGGTAGTGAGAAAGGTCAGAGCTTGCCAGCAACAAGGTATTGCCTGCAGAGGAGACAATTGAAGAGAGTACGCGGGAGAGCATCTTGCAGGTCTTATAGTCTTGGCTGCCCATCAAGATGGGAACAATGACAAAGTCTTTCAATACTGTTTGGAGAAAAGGTAGTTGTATTTCAAGTGAGTGCTCAGCTGCATGAGCGTTCTGGTACCAGTGAATTGAAGGGGCCGCGCGTAGTATCGCTTTCGCCATATCCACATCAACTCTCACAATACCCAACGGGGTACGGTAACCTTCTTGCAGATTCACCGAAACCCCTTCAAAAGGGATCCTGTGGCTGGGACCAATAAGAATAACCCTGCTGAAATGACGAGCTCTCAAGAGCTTGTATGCATGGGCCGCTACTTGGCCCGAGTACCTATAACCCGCATGGGGAACTATTATGGCCTTTAGAGCTCCCTCTGTAGGTTGGACATTGGCGCGTCTAAGGAAATTTAGGATTGTTTTTCTGAGCGTATCGGGTGAACCTGGGTACCAAGTGCCAGCAAGTATGGAAGGTCTAATGGAAATAGGCGTTTTTCTCTGGGCTTGGACATCGCTCAAGGCTGGGTTGAAGGCTGCCCACACCAGCGTGGCCAGTAACACTAGGTTTAAGGTTTTTATTCGTGTCATGAGAGTTCCTTGGCGAAAAAGCTTGCCATATTATAAGGGATCGGGGTAAAAATAAAACCCTTTTATGACAAGGATCGGCCCGTATAGGACATAATTACGGGCAAGTTGTATTGCCTGAAATTGACAAGTTTACTTTGTACCTTATGTTTAGGGTAAAGCTATTATGACAGGAGAAATCGAAAAATGGACAATAAGTACCAATTGAGACTATATCTTCTTTTTGTCACTATTTCCATTGCTCTGTTTGTCTCGGGCTGCAGTGAAAAGGTTAGTGCTAGGCCGCAGGCACCCAATTTCACATTAACGGACATATATGGAAACCAAGTGAGCCTGGATCAGTTCAAAGGGTCGCCTGTTATACTGGACTTTTGGGCTACGTGGTGCCCACCATGCAGGATGTCCATCCCAGAGCTCATAAAGATACAGGAAGAATATAGGGACAAGGGTCTGGTGGTAATCGGCCTGTCGCTTGACGATCCTTCCCAGGCCTCCAATGCGTATCTCAAGGAGTTCCAAAAGGAGTACAAGATAAATTATCTAATTCTGAGAGCTAACCGTAGGGTGGTTGCTGACTACTTTGGCTACGAGAATCCGGCCATTCCAACAATGTTTTTCGTGGACCGAGAGGGGAGAATAGTTGAAAAAATAGTGGGCTTCAGGCCCAACGCAGTGAAGATGGTCTTAGCCGAGCTTCTAAAAGAATGATCGTCGATTTCCACACACATCTTTTTCCCCCAGAATTGAGGGCAGATCGGGCTAGATTTTTTGAGGGTGAGCCTGCGTTCAAAGAGATATACGAGTCCTCTAAAGCAAGGCTAGCGGGTGTTGAGGATCTCCTTCGCCATATGGATCAGGCAGGTATTGATAAAAGCGTTATATTTGGATTTCCATGGGAGCGGTCTGATAATTTTAAGAGGAATAATGACTATGTCCTCGAGACAGTGGGACGTTATCCGGATAGGTTCATAGGTTTTGCCTGCTTTTCTCCCCTTTCGCCAAAGGGTGCAAGTGAGGCTGAAAGATGTATTTCTTCAGGTCTCAGGGGTGTCGGGGAGCTTGCTGTTTATGGGGGTGGACTAAACCGCTCAGTGATTGAGGCGCTTAGGGAGGTCATGGCGGTTTGTAAGGATAGGGACGTGCCTGTGCTGGTTCACACCAATGAGCCCGTCGGCCATCAATATCCAGGGAAGGCCCCTATGACATTAAAACAGGTTTATGACTTTGTTGAAGAATTTGCACAAAACCGGATCATACTCGCCCACTGGGGGGGGGGATTGTTTTTTTATGGGTTGATGAAAAAGCAAGTTCGGGAGACACTGCAGAATGTGTGGTTTGACACCGCTGCTTCACCCTTCCTTTATAAGCGGGATGTGTACGTAATAGCTGGGGATATTATCGGATATGAGAAAATCCTTTTTGGAACCGATTTTCCCTTACTGCCAGCAGAACGGTATTTCAGAGAAATGGATGCTGCGGGGATTGAGGAGGAAGAACGGAGGAAGATTACTGGCGGAAATGCTCAGACGCTGCTGAATATTGCACAGACTTAGAAATTGCTTTCAAGGAGGAGGATAAAACATGGGGGAATTGATGGATGCAATAAAGGGTCGGCGAAGTGTGCGAAAGTACCAAGATAAGGAAGTAACAGACGACACATTGAATCGTATCTTGGAAGCAGTCCAGTGGGCGCCTTCCTGGGCAAACACTCAATGCTGGGAGATTATAGTAGTAAAAGATCCTGCGAATAAGGGCAAGCTGCAGGCCACCTTGCCAAAGACAAATCCGGCCTCAAAAGCAATCGTTGATGCGCCCGTGGTCCTGGTTGTTTGTGGTAAGCTGAAGTCGTCGGGTTACTATAAGGGAGAAGTTACAACAAAGCACGGTGATTGGTTCATGTTTGATTTGGGCATTGCCACCCAGAATATTTGCTTGGCGGCCTATGACCAGGGTCTTGGCACGGTAATAGTAGGGTTGTTTGACCATGACAAGGCAAGAGAGGTGGTGGGCCTACCAGAGGGCTACGAGGTCGTGGCGATAGTGCCGGTGGGTTATCCTGCAAAGGATGCGTCTGCGCCGAAGAGGCGGGAGATCTCTGACTTTACCCATTACGAGAAATTTTGATCCATTCTCCAGGGAAATAGCAAATCAGTTGGCGGGCTGGACTATTAGAGGGGGATCTCAGCATTTCCTTATTTCTATCTTGCCCGCCAAGTATTCTTTGACCTTCCGAATCGGCACTTCGTTTCTGTGAAAGATGCCGGCTGCAAGGGCGGACTCGGCCCGTGTCTTGGTGAACACCTCATAGAAGTGCTCTTCACAGCCAGCCCCGCTGGAGGCAATGACCGGGATGCTGACGGCCTCCTTTACAGCATTTATCAGTTCGATGTCAAAGCCTAGATTCGTTCCGTCCCTATCAATGCAGTTCAGTAGTATCTCTCCGGCCCCCAGCTCCTCTCCTACCTTTGCCAGTGTCACGGCATCCAGGTCTCTACGTTCTCTTCCCCCGTTTATGGTGCATTGGTACCAGCAAAATTGCTCACCGTTCGGGCCCGGGATAGAGGTTTCGATCACGTGGTGCTTTACTTCGGCAGGAGATCGCACATAGACCCTTTTAGGATCAATGGATATGACTACTGCCTGATTACCATAAACTCTGGAGATCTCTTCAATGGTACTCTTTCCTGTGCCCTTTCCACGTTGAAGGTATCTTTCGGCGATAAGCACAGCGTCACTTCCTATGGATACTTTGTCCGCACCTGAGCGAAAGTATTCAGAAGCCACTTCCAAAGCTGAATAGTGCTTTCCTCTCTTATCCGTATAATCCCGGATTCCGCCACCAATGGTCAGAGGAACAAAAACGTTTTCCGAAGTACGGCGAAGCACCTCCAGCATAGGAATGTCTTCCAGAGGAAAATCCCTGAACCCGGTTATGTTAAGGAAGGTTATCTCATCTGCCCCTTCCTCATAGTAACGTCTGGCAAGACTAACAGGTTTGCCAAGGTTTCTGACCTGCCCTTTTTCCCTGACATCGTATTGGTCCCCCTTAGTCACCACTAAGTCACCTCGATCATTGGTCCTTACGTCCAAACACGCAATGATTCTCTTGGCTAATTTGGTAATACTTGGAGATTTAGGGGGACGGACCGGTGTTGTGGAGGGTTCTAAAAAATTTTTCAATAGCATGAGGCCGGGGTTCCCGCTCTTTTCAGGGTGAAATTGTGTGGCGATCACGGCCCCCTTTTGTACAGAACTTACAAATTTGTAACCATAGTCGGTTGTGGTGAGGATGATCTCTTTTTCCTGGGGGACCACATGGTAAGAATGCACGAAATAGAATTTTTCTTCCCCCTTAAGTCCATTAAATATCCTGGATGGTTGGACGCAGGTAATGCCGTTCCATCCTATGTGCGGTACGGAAAGGTCAATGCTAAAGCGCTTGACCCTTCCCTTGAATATGCCAAGGCCAGCAACCCCCGGTGCTTCTTCACTGCTGTCGAACAGTACTTGAAGACCGAGGCAGATCCCGAAGAATGGGCGGCCGCTGAGAATGTACGAACGTAGAGGCTCAACAAAGCCCTTCGAGGTGAGGTTATGCATGATTTGTCCAAAGTTGCCAACACCCGGGAAGACTATTTGCTTGGCGTCTGTTATATCTTTTGGAGTCTTGATGAACTTAACGTCGTAACCAAGGCTCTTGATGGCATTGACCACACTTCGGACATTGCCAGCCCCATAATCCAACAATGACACCATAACCGTACTCCAAGGGTCTTGCTCTAGATCCTTAAACAAAAAGCCCCTTCAGCCCGTCTAAGGGCCCTTAGGGGCTAAAAAGAAGACTTCTAAAATTTATCAAAAGTTGAACAGCGTATCAAGTTCCTCGTCGGGCACATCAAAAACTTCATTGTGAGGTGGAAGCGTCTCTATCTTGAAGAACTCGGGCAGTCTGTCGTCTGCTGGAGTGAAGCCTGCTTTCTGATTGAATTCCCTTTCTAGCTTGAGAACGTTTTTCCCAATGGCCAGGGCGTCGTCGGCCGTGAGGGATAGCCCGTACTTTGCATTTACCATGTCTACAACCGCCGTAAAGGCATCGGGCATATCCATGACGGGAAAAGCCACAAACAGGCACAGGCCTAAGGTGTCTATCAATGCAGTGGAGATCTGAAGATTCCTTGAGAGCTCTACTTGGCCGTCCGGCTTGAGGGGATCCACGTCGCCTCCCACTTTCATAATATTGGTTGCTACTGCATAACCAGAGGTATGGTCCGCCCCCATAGTGGAGGTGGCGTATGTGACCCCGATTCCCTTGATAGCCCTGGGATCATATGCGGGAAGGGCTTGATTTTTCACCACGGGCACCCTTCTGATGCCAAATGTTTTTCCTACCACTGCTGCGCCACCAGCGAGGATCCTACCAAGGGGCGTGCCTTTGCCCACTTCAGCAATGAGTTCCTCTGCACCTGCTGCATCCCCGAATTGTTTGATCCCTGCTTCCATGGCCACTGCGATGGCGTTGCCCATTTCAATGGTATCCAGTCCAAAGTCGTCACATGCCTTATCTATCCTGGCAATGGTATCCAAGTCGTCGATCCCGCAATTGGGGCCCCAAGCCCACACGGTTTCGTATTCAGGCCATTTTGAGACGTATTGCCCGTTTTCATCGTTGAAGATACCACTACACCGTATAACGCAACCAGACATACAGCCATGGCTGACAATGCCTTTTCTCTCTTGGGTGATCTTGTTCAGTGTTTCTCCTGCGACCTTTTCAGCGCCTTCGAATTGCCCGGAGCTAAAATTCCTGGTAGGAAGTCCTCCTGCCTCGTTTATGACGTTGATAAGGATGTCGGTCCCGTAGTTAGTAAGGCCCTGACTGGTTACTGGGTGTTCTTTTAGTGCATTCACGAATCGTTTTGCGGCGTCCTTAAAGGCTTCCTTATCTTGTATGGGAGCCATCTCCCCTTCAGTTGGATCTATTATTATGGCCTTAAGGTGTTTAGATCCCATCACTGCACCAAGTCCACCACGACCTGCATGACGCGTTGGACGCTGCTCGCGGTCGGTGAAGGCCACACTTGAGGCAGCCATTTTCCACTCCCCGGCCGGACCGATACTGGCAAAGCCCACTTTGTCTCCAAACTGTGCCTTCAGCTTATCTACAACAGCATAATTGCCCAGTCCCTTAAGATCGTCTGCTGGTGTAAGTTCAAACTTATCTTTTCCCACATATAGCTTGTAAAGGCGTTCTTCTTTGGGATAGCCCTCTACGACAATGGCTGCTATTCCCAGTTTGGCAAGGTACTGCCCAGGTTGTCCTCCTGAGTTTGCCTCCTTTATAGTGCCGGTCAAAGGGCTTTTGGCCCCCACGGAAATTCTCCCGGAATTGGCACAATTGGTACCTCCGAGAAGTCCAGGAGCAAATACCAGCTTATTGTTGGGACCAATAGGGGAGCATGTGGGTGGAACTTCTTTTGCTACTATCGCTGAGGTCAATCCGCGGCCTCCTAGCCCTTCGTATTCCTTCGGGATTTCTTCTGCCTTGACAGATAGATCGGACATGTTTACTCTAACGATCCTGAACATAGCGGCCTCCTTTCTTCGCTAAAGGTGGGTTAACAGATGGGCAGATAAAAAGATCCTTACATACCTTTTCAATCTTTTCAAGTGATTTTTGACGGGTCGGTGAATGGATTCAGAATCGGTAAAAAAGGGACGGCAGGAGACAGCGGAGGAGATTTTACGGAGGGAGACAGGGGAACTCAGGAATTTTAGGCCCTTTGAGAAGTATTTGGTGACAGGTATATGTATTGCGTGGGCTCTTTACCAGCTTGCCCTTCCGAGCGTTATCATTGTTGATCAAACCACTGAAAGGGCCATTCACTTGGCCTTTGCCATGGGCCTCCTATTTTTGGTTAGGCCTATTTTCATAACATCCAATCCGAAACTTCGGTGGCTTGCTGCAACGGATCGCATATCCGTGGCAGACTATGCATGTTCTATCTTAGGGGTTCTTACTGCACTTTATCTTGCCATAGACTATGAGGGTATTGCCATGAGGGCAGGTATCCCCATAACCAGAGATATTGTTTCTGGTGTGATACTGGTGATCCTGCTCTTGGAAGCAACCCGAAGAATGATAGGCCCAGCACTGTCCGTAATAGCCATCCTTTTTACGGTGTACGCTTTCATGGGGCCATACCTCCCGGATTTTCTCGCATACAAGGGGGTCAGCCTAACCAAGTATATGAGCAATGTCACCTTGTCCACGGAAGGCATTTACGGGATACCGCTTGGGGTTTCCTCGGCCATCGTTTACCTGTTTGTCCTCCTTGGAGCGATCCTAAACCAGGCCGGGGCAGGGGACTTTTTTACAAAATTGGCCTTGTCCCTGTTGGGCCGTTATAAGGGAGGCGCTGCAAAAGCCGCAGTGGTGGCAAGTGCAGCTACAGGATTGGTGTCAGGGTCAAGTATCGCAAATATTGTTACCACAGGAAATTTTACCATCCCACTTATGAAGAGGATCGGGTATCCACCGAAAAAGGCGGCTGCGGTGGAAGTTGCGGCAAGTACTGACGGACAGCTCATGCCGCCCATCATGGGCGCTGCTGCTTTCATAATTGCAGAGTACGTCAACGTCCCCTATGTCGATGTTATAAAAGCAGCGGCAATACCTGCATTTGCCTCGTATTTTGGTTTGTTTTGTATCACTCACCTTGAAGCCTCAAAACACGGGATAAAAGGGTTGCCGCCGGAACTTGTGCCCAAGTTTTTCGGGACGTTGAAAACGGGATTGCACTATCTGATACCTGTGGCGGTTCTGCTGGTAGAACTTATTTACTTTCGCCATTCACCAGAGCTTTCCGCTTTCCGCTCCATCATAGTTCTATTTCTGGTGATTTTTTACCAGGAGATTCGCAATGCCCTTCAAGAGAAGAGGAGCATTATCTCAGGTATAAAGAAGACCTTTTTGATCTTGAGAGACGGTACAGTACAGGGTTCTAGGAACATGCTGGCAGTGGCGCTGGCGTGTGCATCGGCTGGGATAATCGTGGCGGTGGTAAACATGGGAATCGGGGGCATGATTTCCGCTGTGGTAGAATACATATCAGGGGGAAACTTTTTTATCCTGTTATTGATCACAGCATTTGCAAGCCTCATGATAGGAATGGGCCTCCCAACCACAGCAACTTATATTGTGATGGCCTCCCTTACCGCCCCGGTACTGGTAGAGGTAGGGGAAATCTACGGTTTCCTGGTACCCCTAATGGCAGCACATCTTTTCTGCTTTTATTTTGGAATCCTCGCTGATGATACCCCACCCGTGGGGCTGGCAGCATATGCCGCATCGGCCATTGCCATGTCAGAGCCCATTCCAACCGGAGTACAAGGTTTTCTTTACGATATACGCACCTCTTTTATTGCCTTTATGTTCATGTTCAATCCCGAATTGATTCTTGATGGGATTACCTCATGGATAAAGGCGATTATGATCTTTGTGATGGCCCTGGTGGGTATGTCCGCCTTTGAGTGCTTTGCACAGGGGTGGGGCCTTACGAAGAATAAATGGTATGATATACCGTTTTTCTTGGCCACGGCCTTTACACTGCTTAATCCAGGGGCCGTGGCGCATCTTTTCCATGTAACAGGCAACAGTAAATACTACTTCTTTTTTGTAGGCCTGTTGTTCTATGCAATAGCCTTGCTTATCCAGAAATCCAGATTGAGCTTTCAGGGGAGTAGCTGAAAAGCCCTTATCGTCAGACTAATCTCTTCTGAAGTATCCATTTTGAATTCCCTGCACATCAGTGTTGACTATTTATATGCCCTCACATAGGATCAAGTTGATAAGCCTACTTTTTAAGGGGCAAGAAGACAGTGCGAGGTGATCATGGCGCTCAAGGTTATCCTAAGCTCAACCCTAAGAAGGTACGTTCGAGATTATGATCCGGTAGAGGGGATGAGTGTGCAAGTAGCAAAGGGAACAAGTATTAAGGAATTACTACGTGTCCTGGGAATCCCTGAGAAGGATATCAAGATCGCAATGGTCAATGGAATAAGAACGAATTTGGATGCTATACTTGAGGGTAATGAAAGGGTGGGGCTGTTTCCTGCCGTAGGAGGGGGATAAGTTGGGCTCTGTGTATGTGAAGATTTTCGGTTTACTCCGGGATATGCTAAGGGAGCGGGGGATTCCGTACGAACAGGAAATTGATATCCCCTCCGAGGGGATTCGGGCGGCGGACCTGGTGGAAAAATTGCAAATTCCGGTTAGCATGGTGGAGGCTGTGTTTAGAAATGGGAGGATCATAAATATATATGAAATGGTGTATCCGGGTGAGCGTATCGGGCTATTTCCTTTTGGAACTCCCGGCCCGTATAGGGTCTTTTTAGGCATGCTCAGGGAAAATGCCAGAAGAAAGGCGCTTGAGGAGCAACTTTCAGAAGGAGAGTAAATGGATCTTCAGCTACGTGATATGATTAAGAACGCATCGGTTAGGATAAAAAGCATGGCCGGGCAAGAGCTCTTGGTGTTGCACGAGGAAAATGCCCGGGAGATTGCAAATCAAGCAGGATCGTCCTTGCGCGAGGTTTTTAAGACTGCACTCATGCAGGATATCGTGCCGTACCGCTATTTGCGCAACGGCGGTATTATCTCTTGCAAGGACCAGCTTGTATTGGCCGAAAGCACTGTAGCCGTAATAGGGGCCGGGGGGCTTGGTGGACAGGTAATCCTTCTCCTTGCCCGCACCGGCATAGGGAAGCTGGTGGTGATAGACTCGGATAGGTTTGATGAGACGAATCTTAACCGCCAGGCACTTTGCACAATGGACTGCCTAGGCAAATCAAAGGCCCTGGAGGCTGGGGAAAAGGTGAGAGAAATAAATCCTGCCGTTGAGGTTGAGCCACACGAAGTCAGGCTCACGCCTGCTAATTCTGGAACCTTTCTAAAAGGTGTGCATGTGATCGTTGACGCCTTGGACAACGTGGTGGACCGTTTTGTTCTCGAAAGGGTTGCAAAGGCGCTGCGTGTTCCCATGGTGCATGCCGGTATTGCGGGCTTTGAGGGCCAGGTCATGACCATCTACCCGGAGGACCCGGGCCTTGCCTTGGTTTATGGAGACCCGGCCAAGTGGGGAAAGGCAAGGAAAACGCCCGAGGCTCTGCTCGGTGTCCCTGCGGTCACTGCCTCACTGGTAGCAACGCTGGAGGCCATGGAGGTGCTGAAGATACTTCTGGGAAAGGGGGAGCCAATGAGGAATCGGCTCTTGAGGCCAGATCTTGAAACAGGGGAGTTCCATCAGATAATGTTTGCATGAGCATCCTTTCAGTTGGGGCTATTTGAATACCTCTGGGTCAATTTCCTGGTTAAAGATTATTTTTTTTATGGCGATTTGCATGTTGCTGCCTTTTTCACTGTGGGTTACCTCAATGTGATCTGCATATATAAACTGCCGCATTACCTTAAAGTCTGAGAATTTAACTTGCAGTCCTAATTCCGGGTACAATACAATCGAGGGAAATTTCCCTTCCCTATCAAGGTAAATTATTTGCTCCCTTTTTCCCCTGCTCAGCAGAACAAAGGCCTGCTCTGTATCGGACCACGACAGGCTTCCCCTGTGCATCACCTCGGGGTAGGCTCTCATAATTGACCACAATACACTTCTGTCAAGTGCTGGCAGATTGCCCGCAATAGAACCGCTGATACCCAATTGAGCGTTATATGTCCGCTTATGGTAAAGGTCATTGATTATGACCTGTTTTCCTTTTACCAGGATATTTACCAGAGGAAGACCCCAAGAATGGGTAATTTCTGTTTTGATGCGGAAAGGACTCCTTGTAGCCACACACAAGAAGGTTGCAGGAATGCGCTGGGCTGTATCTATTATCACCATTCGCCCAGTAGTAATGAAGCTTCGAACCATCTTTGCCTGCACGTCCAACGCTTCTCTTGCAGCCTTGACACGTGAGACAGGGACAGAAGTGACTTGCCGGGGCCTAAGGGGTGCGCATGCAAACACTGCAAAAATACACGCACAGCATGTGAGTACTGCGAAAGTCCTGGGGCCCGACAAGGTCAATTTTTCTTAGCCTTCAAGAATTGCTCGACAGTGCTTATTTTTTTCTTTATTTCTTCAGCCTTTGGATGCTTCAATGACAAGGCCTTTTTATAATGCTCCAAAGAGGCTTTATAATCTTTCTTCTTAAAGTAAGCGTCTCCCAGGTGCTCATTAATGGTTGGATCATCAGGGGTGAGGCTAATGGCTTTTTCTAGATACTTGATGGCTTCATCATATAAACCCTTTTGGAAATAGACCCAGCCCAAGCTGTCCACAATATAGCCGCTGTTAGGCTTCAGCTTTAGAGCTTTTTTGATAAGCTTCATAGCTTCGTCCAGGCGAATCCCTTGCTCCGCATACGTGTAACCTATGTAGTTTAAGGCTTCAGCATGCTGGGGGTTGATCGCGAGCACCTGTCTCATTTTTTCCAGGCAAGCTTCCTTGTCGCCATTTTTGTCAAGGATTACACCGAGGCGGAAAATAAGCCGTACGTCACGCGGGCTATTGGTTAGGCCTTCTTTTAACACTTTTATTGCTTTAGGGTATTGCTCGGCGGTTTCGTAGATTCCGGCGAGCATGAGATACAATTCGGGCCTCTTCTTGTCCAAGTCTATGGCTTGCTTTAAAACCCGGATAGCTTCATCTGTTTTGCCCTGGTCGTCCAGGATGTATGCGATGTGCAACTGAGATGGTATGTAATAGGGCGAGTCTTTGGTTATCTTCCGAAAATGCTCTAGTGCTTTTTCCTGTTCTCCCAGCTCCTCGTAACCAGCAGCAAGATAATATCTGGACTTTTGGTCGTTGGGCCATGCAGAAACAATCAAGCTCAGCTCATTAATTGATTCCTGGATCCTGCCGTGACGAAGGTACAGCAGGCCGAGGGCTTGCCTGCTCGGTTCCCCCGGTTTTGAGCGGCTTCTTATGGCCTCCATTTGCTTTTCAGCTTTGTCCTTGAGCCCCAGTTTGTAGTAAACTTCTACCAATTTTTCTCGGGCTCCAAGGTTATCTGGATAGGAATCAAGGAGCCTTTCATAAAACTGTGCTGCCTTTTGGTACTGACCAGTGGCCTGGTAAAGGCTTGCCAGTTCAAATAGGGCCGGCTCCAATGTTCCATTGAGGGCTAAGGCCCTTTTGTATGACTCCTCCGCTTTTTTGAATTTGTGCATTTCTAGGAATATTCTACCCTTGTAGTAGTGGGCGATCAAAAGGTCTGGATTTTGCTTGAGTAGCAGGTCAAGATGTGAAAGTGCCTTGCCATATTCTTTTTGGCGTATGTATATGGTGGTCACAATTAGCCTGACACGTCGGTCCTTAGGGCGCTCTTTCAGAACCTGCTCATAGAGCATAGCAGCTTCTTGGTCCCTGTTGACCAGCGAGTAGAGATCTGCGAGCAATGTTTTGGTGCCGACATCATTAGGTGAGAGACTAAGCGCCTTACGGGCATATGTGATGGCTTCTTGGTAATCCCTCATCCGTTTGCACAGCACGGCCATTTTCTTGTTAAGGTAAGGCGATTGCGGATCATTTTTGAGGCTCGTAGAAAGAAATTCTTTAGCCTCTTTTAGGTTTCCTTTTGAAAGGGCAAGGGAGAATTTCATGTAATTGAGATACGACGCGTATTTGTTGTCTCTAACCTCAGAGGAGGTGAGGGTGGGAGGTGTCGTTACCTTGGTCTGTGGTTGGGTAGGGAGTGCTGTGAACCGGCTACAACCATAAACACTGAGGCCTACAACAGCGACAGCAGAGATCAGTGAGAGCAGCTTTTTCATTTGAGATAGTCCGAGTATAATTCTTCAAAATCAGGAATCTGTTCCTTGAGGAATTTTTTTGCCTTTTTCACGAGCCTTTCCTGGATCTGACGTATTCTTTCCCTAGATATATTGTATTTATCGCCCAGTTCCTGCAAGGTCATGGGTTTTTCAGCCATTATCCTACTATCGAAAATATCAGCTTCCTTTCCAGAAAGAGTTTTTCTGAACTCTTTTAGTTTCTCAAGCAGCAACTCTCTGGCCTCATGCTCGGACAGCTCCTCTTCGGCTGAGCGAGCAGGGTCAGGGAGCAAGGCGCCGAAAGACTCTCTCGAATCGTCGCTGACCGGAGAGCTGAGGGAAACTTCCCATCCACCCAATCGCTGGCTCATTTCCACCACTTCTTCTTCCTTAACATCGAGGCGCTCGGCAAGCAGGCGAGGCTCCGGATTAAAACCCTGTGCGATCAGCTTATCTCTTTCTTTCGCTAAATTGAAAAAAAGCTTTCGCTGACTTTGGGTCGTACCTATTTTTACGAGCTTCCAATTGTCCATTATGAACTTCAGGATATATGCCTTTATCCAGAATGATGCATAATAAGAAAACTTGATCCCCCTGTAGGGATCGAACTTTCGTACCGCTTGAACGAGACCCACGTTTCCCTCTTGGATGAGGTCAAGGAGATTTCTTGTCCAATAACGATGAAAGTCCATGGCGATCTTAACTACGAGCCTCAAGTTGGAGGTTATTAATATGTAAGCTGCCCTTTGGTCATTGTGCTCTCGCACCCTGATGGCCAGTTCTGTTTCTTCTTCCCGTGTAAGCAGCCTGAACTTTTTGATTTCCATAAGGTACATTTGAAGGGGATCGTATGGAACAACGCCCCTTTCTTCAGGTACCACAGCAGGCGCGAGAATTTCCTCGTCAGTATCTGCCAAAGGAACATCGAGTTCCGGGCCGAGACCTGGCATTTCTTGTTTTTCCCGTTCTTTGGTTTCCTTAGTCAACATAACCTCGCTTAAATCATATTCACTCTTGGCCGTGGCATTTCTATGAGGCTCTTACCTCACCAATTGCACCTTTGCGTAACGTTTCTTGCCCGCCCTGAGTAGCAATGCCCCTTCGTCAAACAGGTCTAATGTAATTACTTCGTCAAATGACTCAACTCGCCTGCCATTGACATATCCTCCTCCTTGCGTAATCAACCTTCGGGCTTCCCCCCTGCTTTTGCAAAGGCCTGACCTTTCGAAGAGTATGTAAGCCGGGATACCCGCTTCAAGCTCCTCCTCCCGGATCATACAACTGGGAATTGAAGGCGTATCCCCTGTCATCCCGCGGCCGAATAGCTGCTCGGAGGTCTCTTGTGCTTGCCGTGCCGCCTCCTCGCCGTGGCAGAGCTTGGTGGCTTCAAAGGCAAGAACACGTTTGGCTTCGCGGATTTCTTCAGCTTGGAGGGAACCCAGCCGTCTAACCTCTTCCATGGGAAGTAAGGTAAACAGCGCTAGGAATCTTTCCACATCTCGGTCATCCTGATTGATCCAGTATTGGTAATATTCATAAGGAGAGGTCAAGTCCGGATCAAGCCATATAGCGCCCTTGTGAGTCTTTCCCATCTTAATGCCGGATGAGGTTGTTAACAACGGGAAAGTAATTCCATGTACTATTTCTCCCTCAAGGCGCCTGATGAGATCTGCGCCTGCAAGTATGTTTCCCCACTGGTCGTTTCCTCCCATCTGGATTCTGCAGTCGTAGTGCTTGAAAAGATACCAGAAGTCATATGCCTGAAGGAGCATGTAATTGAATTCGATAAAGCTCAGACCAGTTTCCAGCCTTGCCTTATAACTCTCAGCCGCAAGCATCCTGTTCACACTGAAATGTCTGCCGATATCCCTTAGAAACTCAATATAGTTGAGTTTGGTAAGCCAATCGGCATTGTTAACCATAAGGGCCTTTCCACCTTCAAAATCCAAAAACCTCGCCATCTGTTTTTTTATGCCCTTTGCATTTTCGTCAATTTCTTCCCTTGTCATAACAGGGCGCATTTCTGTTTTGCCGCTCGGATCACCCACGAGGGCCGTTCCCCCTCCAATTACCACGATAGGGCGGTGACCATTTCTTTGCATGTGAACAAGGGACATGATGGGCAACAGGCTGCCTACATGCAGGCTTTTGGCCGTAGGATCGAACCCAATGTAACAGGTTGTGGGAGATTCCAATAACTCCTTTACCTGCTGGTAATCGGTTACTTGCTCCAGAAATCCTCTTTCCTCGAAAATCTCCAGTACGTTTCTCACGGCTACTGTCTCTCCTTGCATCAGAGGGGTTATCAGGAAAACCTAGGACCCGAGTCTAAAATCCTTGCCTCCCTTAGCCATCGGCTCCAGGTAATACTATATGCACCACTTTTCCTCTTCTGCCAAAAGGGCCTAAGGGTTTTCCATTCAGTTGAAGTGTTATACCTGCTGCATTTCCTATCATGATATCAAATCCTCGCTCGGCTTTCCAAACAGGGTGGCTGCCCGGCTCAAAGATGTATTCCTTGGCCGGTCCGTCATCAGTGATAACCCTCATCCAGGTTCTTTCAATGACGTCTCCTTTAAGGGTAAATTTGGTCTCAGGCTCTGCTGCCGGTTTGTCCTCTCTGGGCTGAATCGCCGTGGCCGTGTCGTAACTCGTGTCTTTGTCTGGCGGAGGCAAGGCGGCTTCTGGCTGTCTTATGGTGTGCTCTGGGGCATTATTTTTTTTTGTTAATTCTATTGGCTCTTCAGAACCTTTCGCCCGGTTGAGCTCCGCGGCGATGCCCTCACTAACATTTTTGCTTTTCTCTTGCGCGGGTTCCAACTCTTTGGTTGGTTGCTGTGAAGTCGGCATCTTTGACGGTGGCTGTTCAACCCACCAGTAAGTAAGCCCTATAATAGCCATGACTGCTACTGCCAAGATCAGCAAACCGGGTTTTCTAGCTTGCTTTTTGGTCAAGATGGCCTCAAAGGGTCTGTTTTCTTCGGGGACTTGGGCTTCATAGAGCCCTATGACCTCTTTTTGATCCATCTCCAGCAAGCCGGCATATGTGCGGATAAAACCCTTAACAAACACAGGCGAAGGGAGTCTGTCCCATTGTTCGTTTTCAATAGCTGAAATTATGCTAGATCTTAATTTGGTCTTCTCAAACACCTCTTCCAGGCTCAGGCCCTTGGCCTCCCGCGCCTGCCGCAGCAATGCTCCAATGCCGGGGGTGTCAGGGCCATTGCCAGCCTTTGATTGGTGTTTTTTTGATTCAATCTTTACCATATGTTTCTTGCATACCCTGAGAGGGCCTCAATACAATTGGATTTATCAGGGATCGTTACTGAGTTGTGGACATGTCCTAAAAGCATACCTTAATGTACGCCTTACTTCTCAATTCTTTAATCCAGGCGTAGTACCTCTTGTTCACTTCATTGCGGTAAAGAATATCGTATATGGCATCCTTTACCTCATCAAAGGGCTTAACAGAGCCCCTATAACGTCTCACCACCTTTATTATTTGCACCCCATTGGGTCTGTATATGGGCCGAGTTACTTGGCCGTCCTTTAGATCGTCGATTGCTTTTCGAATTTTGGGATCCAGTGAAGAAGGGTCAAATTGCCCTATATCTCCACCTTCGCTGGCTCCTGGGCCTTTGGAATATTCTCTGGCGAGTACCCCAAAGTCTTCGCCTTCCTTTAACCTCTTGTAAATGGTCTTCACTGTGGATTCCAGTCGTTCCCTTGCCTTTGCATCCCCACTGGATTCTAGAGGAATAAAGATCATGGCCAGCCTTAAACTACCCCCTCTAACCTTGAACTCGTCTTGGTGCCGGTCATAATACTTCTTTATATCTTCTTCCTTAATGATAATTTTGGACTTGACCTCAAAGTTGATCAATTGCATTCGCTCTAAATCGGTCTTAACCTTTTTTCTGTACTCCATGTAACTCATTCCCTGCGCCTTCAGGGCAGCGATCAATCCCTCTTGGGTCAAGTTATTGAGCTTTTTTATTTTTTCTATTGCCTCATCCACTTCCTTATCGGTAACTTCGATACCAAGCTCCTTGATTTTCTTATTGGTGATTTTTTCGTTAATGAGGTAGTCGAGAACTTGTTGTCTTGTCTTGATATACTTTTCTCTATCCTGTTTCCGGAGTTCTTGGGGGTCCATTCCCGTTAATTGTCTCATCCTTTTGTTTAGCTCATATAAGGTTACGAGATCATCCTCCACAATGGCAACGATGCGGTCACATACTATGGCTGCGCCTTTTGAGGGAATGGTCAGTAAGCCACACAGTGTGACCACTAATATGATGAGAACGCAAAGTTTATTATCCGCTCTCATTGGTAGAACTATTCCTTTCCAAGGTTTTGGTTATTACCCTAATCTTGGTGCTGTCCCTTTGCTGGGCAAGCCATTGAACAAATGCCCTTTCCCTAGCCTTGGTATAAAGCTCGGCCTGTATTTTCTCTGCCATGTCTTTTAGTGGTTTCAGGCCCCCATGATCAACCTCTATAATCTGAAAAATATGGTAGCCATAAGGGGATTTCACAATTGGGCTTATCTTGCCGACCGGTAATGAGAAAAGTACCTTATCCATTGAAGGGTCCAATTGCCCTTTTTCAACCCAGCCCACTTCTCCACCCCTAGCAGCTTCAGGGGAGTATGAATATAATAGGGCTAAGTCAGCGAGGGATTCCCCTTTATTGATTTTCTTTAGGGCCTCTCTTGCCTTTTGAAGCGAGCGAGTCGCGATTTGTCTAAATTTGACCCTCTGAGGTACTTTGAATTCGTTAATATGGGCTCGATAAAAGTGTTCAATTTCCTGGTAAGTCGGGGGCTTTGCGGCAATGGTGACGGCCTCGAACACCTTTTTTCTAAGTATCTCGCGGCGGAGGGCTTCTTTCCATTGATCGATGCTTACGTAGCGCCTCAATAAGGTTTCCTCAAAACTACCGTCAGGATAGTCCTTTTTAATCCGCCCTATTGCCCTTAGCAGTTCCGTCTGGCTTACCGATATACCATGTTTTTCTGCGTAGTTTTCAATGAGATAGTAATCTACTAACGAGTCCAATAAAGGGCCTTCAAGCCTCAATGAAGTTGAATCTGGATCAACTAATTCGGCAGTTTGAAATGCAATGTCCTTTTTAACCTGCTCAACGCTGATTTTTTTGTCTCCTACTTGGAGAGCAATAGCCCCCCTTTCCCCGTGGCCCTGGTTACATGCATAGGCCAGACTGCAAAGGACTATAAAAATGGACCACATGATTGCCTTCATTGGCTTGTCACGCCCTCAATACGCCCCAAGTTGGACGGTTTCACTTGTACCAGCAAAATGCTCATAGATTACATAAATTATCAGACTAACATCTGTTTAATAAATTGAAAAGGATTTTTGCCAACCACTCCTCACAGAGCTGATGTGCCGATCCTCTGTATTTCCATGATAACCCTTCTCAAGATCTCTTCATGGGCTAGACCCGGGGTTCTTATTTGTAGACGAGTGGGTGAAACAAGGCGAAACCGCGATGGCTTCCGTGTAATCATTTTAACTAGGTTCTCGGTGTCTATGGGACTCGCCTCAGTAAATGATACTGAAATCAGCGAATCGCCCACGTCAAGTTTGGCGATAGCAAGTTCCCTAAGCATAAGACGCAGGCGCACCAACTGGAACAAATTCTCTACCTCCTCGGGAGGTGGACCAAAGCGATCCCTGACCTCTTCTTTCAGCCGCTGAAGTTGGTCCTTTTCCCGAACTGTGGAGAGTCTTCGGTATAGATTAAGCCTGATATCCATATCGCCAATATATCGCTCTGGCAAACGAGCCGGAATGGGCAAATTGATCTCCGGCTCCGGGAGTTCGTGCCAGGGCTCTCCCTTGAGTTCCGCCACTGCTTGCTCCACGAGTTTCATGTATAGCTCGTAGCCGATGGCAGTAATGTGACCGGATTGGGCAAAACCCAGTATATTCCCCCCACCACGTATTTTTAAATCGTGCATGGCTAGTTGCAGCCCCGCTCCTAAATGAGAAAAGTCCATAAGGGCCTTTAGCCGTTTTTCAGCATCTTTTGTCATCCTGGTTCCATCAGAAAAAAGAAGATAGGCGTATGCCTTCTCCCGGGACCTGCCCACCCGACCCCGCAGCTGGTAGATCTGGGCCAGGCCCAGCCGTTCGACGCCTGTGATGATTATTGTATTTGCCGTGGGTATGTCCAGGCCTGATTCAATAATGGTAGAGCACACTAAAACATCTACTTCCTTTTTGAGAAACCGTAACATCGTTTGTTCGAGATCTTTTTCTTTCATCTGGCCATGGGCGACGGCGATTCTGGCAAAGGGAACCAGGTTGCCCAATTGTTCCGCACAGCGGTCAATTGTCTGAACCTTGTTGTGCACGTAAAATACCTGCCCCCCTCTGTCCAGCTCCGCTTGTATTGCCCTCAGTATAAGGTCTTCATCGTAAGCGGATACGGTTGTTTGTATGGAAAGTCGGTCCTCAGGGGGTGTCTCTATGATGCTGAGGTCCCTCAAGCCCGTCATGGAAAGCTGCAGAGTGCGCGGAATAGGAGTAGCAGTAAGAGCTAGCACATCCACCAGAGCCCTGTATTTTTTTAGGGCCTCTTTTTGCTTGACCCCGAAGCGTTGCTCCTCGTCAATTATCAAGAGACCCAAGTTGGAAAATGAGACGTCCTTTTGAAGCAGCCTATGGGTTCCAATGATGATATCTATTTGTCCTGAGCGCAAGGCAGCGAGGATTTGCGCTTGTTCCTTGCGGCTTTTGAATCTGCTCAGGATAGCTACTCTTATACGGTAAGGCTTCATTCTTTTAGAAAACGTATCGTAATGTTGCTCGGCCAGCACCGTAGTGGGAACCAGCATGGCAACTTGCTTTCCGTCGCACACAGCCTTGAAGGCAGCCCTCAAGGCGACCTCGGTCTTTCCGAAACCCACATCACCGCAGATAAGTCGGTCCATGGGCCGCTCAGAAGTCATGTCCCTTATAACATCTTCAATGGCCTTTATTTGGTCAGGGGTTTCCTCGTGTTCAAATGCGGCTTCAAATTCCTTGAAAAGAGTATCGGGTGGTGAAAATGCGAATCCTTTTTTATGCATGCGTATGGCATAGAGATCTACTAATTGTTTTGCGATTTCTCTGATAGAGCGCTTGGCCCTTTGCTTGGCCACATTCCAAGATCTCCCCCCAAGCCGGTCCAGTTTGGGAAGTTTGTCGTCCGTGCCAACGTATCTTTGAAGTATACTTATGCGATGTGCGGGGATGTATAATTTGTCATTTTCAGCGTAATTGATTAACAGGAAGTCACTTTCCTTTCCGCCTACCTGCATTTTGAAAAGGCCGCCGTATCGCCCAATACCGTGGTCTTCATGAACGATTAAGTCCCCCTCTTTCAACTGGCTGATACTTGACCAACGGAGAGCTGATGGGGCCTCCTTGGCCTTGGGTGCTGGTCTTTTCGGGCCGAATATTTCGTCCTCTGTAATCACAAAAAGGGACATTTCGGGCCAGGCGAAGCCCCTGGTAAGTCTTCCTGTACATATGAAAATGCCGCTTCGGAAAACCACTTGCTTCCACGATCTGGCGACTTGCTCCACTTCCACTCCGTAGTTGTGGAGAATCTGAGTGAGCCGTTGTGCCTGCCTTTCAGTCCTTGTTACCAGAACCACACAGGCCCCTGAAGCGGCCCATTGTGACACCTGGCGGGCGAGAGGCGCCATGGAAATTCTTCCCTTGCCTTCCACAACAAGGTCCAATTGGTAATCAACGGGTCTGACGGGCTGTGTGGAAAGAACAAACCCAGACACGGTTTGGTGGCTCGCATCGAGAGACCCAATATGGAGCCGCTGGTGTTTGGAGCACAGGCTGTCAAATTCCTTCGCCGGGACAAGGAGTCCGTGCGCCTCAGGGAATGGGATTCCCTTTCGTGATGCTTCTTTGTGATACCGTGCGATATCATCTTCAAATCGTTTCTTTGTGGTCTCGAGGTGGGAGGCAAATCTGTGGGGCTCGATAAAGACAACCAGGGAGTCTGCTGGCACGTAGTCAAATAGAGTCCCTGGGTTTTGGTAAAAATGGTTGAGCCACGCCTCAATTCCAGGGAATCTGCTGCCTTCGGCACCGTAACGGGGTAAGCGACCCATGGACCTGGCTCTTTTCAGATGTCTTGCCGTGGTTATAACCTCACAGCAAGGGATCAATACTAATTCTCTAAGAGTTGATAGGCTCCTTTGACTTACAGGATCGAAGTACCTGATGGACTCGAGGGTATCTGCCCAAAACTCCAGACGTACGGGATAGGGATGAAGAGGCGGAAATACATCTAGGATACTGCCCCTCACTGCATAATCGCCCCTTTCTTCAACAAGCGAACTTCTGGAGTACCCGGATGATTCAAGATAATCAACCAATTCATTCCTTTCGAATTCTTCTCCCACCTCAAGGAGCTCCAGGGACTTCAGGAAGTCAGGTTTTGGCATAATTCGATACGTGACCGCATCCAGTGAGCTCACTGCCACTACACGGGGATTAGAGACTAGTTGGTAAAGCGCCTCAAGGCGGCTTGTTATGACCTCCTGATGAGGACTGAGGCCGCTCAAGGGGGAGATATCGTACGAAGGGAAGTGGAAAAGCCGTTTTTCAGAATAGTTGTCTACTGTGTCTTCGGACATGAAAAAGCGTAATTGATTGAGGAGTCTTAAGGCCTCTTTTTGATCAGGGGTAAGCACGAGGCACGGGCGCTTGTGCTTTTCAAAGAACCTGGAAAGGAAAAAAGATCTCGCCGCATCATCCAGACCCTTAATGGTGACAAGCCTGTGCCCTTGCTCAATGGCCTTGTTTAGTTGGTCGAGAAGTTTGAGGGCTTGCATAATGATACTTTCGCGAAAGTATTATTTATTCAGGTTACCAAAGGGAAATCGGGAAGGCAACATAGGAGGTTGACGAAACACGGCCAAAAAGGGCCCCCGGGAACAGGCTAGGGCCTGTGCCCACGGGAGCCCTTTTTCTCACCTTCAATATGATTGTATGGGGCGAAGTTAACCGTAAAGGTAGCTGGAGTACTCTGTCTTTTGGCCCAGCAAATTATCTATCTTATTTTGAACCTCCGCCCTTTGCTCACTCTTGGCCCAACGCTGCCAGTCTTCGAGGCTCTGCCAGGTGCTGATAACCAGGTACTCCTCTGGATCGTCTATGTTTCTAAGGGTTTCACCTGAGATATAGCCGGGTTGGGCCGTTGCAAGGGCCCTCAACTGGATGAGAAGGGGCAGCAACTCTGCTTCTTTTTCCTTGGATACTTTTCTTCTTATTATGATTTTAACCGCCATGTCATCGCCTCCTTTCCATATCTGTTGGCATGGCTTTGAACGCCTAAGGACCAGTGGTATTGGTGTTAGTGGGGAGTGCTTCCATGTGCCCCGTCCTCAGGATATCTTTAGTTAGGAGTAAAATAAAATGGACAAGTCTCAAATAATTTTTTAAATTCTATCATATTATGAACGAATGTAAATGGAAAAGTTTAGCAGCTTTCTGGCAGCAGCCACGGAAAGACTCCAAGGGCTAGGTGTAGCGGGGAGAAGATGGCAGAGGCAGGAGAATTCGTTAAGATTGCCATAATTGAAAATGACATAGAGGCCCTTCTTTTGGACTCTGTGCTCACCGAAAGAAATATCCCCCATCATATGCGGTCGTATCACGACACTGCCTATGATGGATTGTTCCAGACTCAGAAGGGGTGGGGACATGTAAGTGCGCCAAAGGAGTTCGAGGAGGAGATAATTGAAATACTGTCAGACATTAGAAAACAGGCTAGCAAGCCAGGTGATGTATAAGAAATTATACTCAAGAGCGTCAGCTATTTGACAACTTAATTGGTATTTTCTGAGAAACGACTTTGGGGGATCCAGGCAAAAGGACGCCTGATGCCGGATTTGCGTGGCTTTGTGGAGTTTTATGTGACGGCTTAGGCGCGATCGTTTTGTGGCATCAAAATTGCAAATAAAATTGGTGTGTTAGTCTTAAAAGGACCGAGGCGAGTAACTTAATGACATTGGGATCCTACGAGAAGAGATGGCCCCGGTGGAGGAGGATCCTGAGGGTCGCGGATATTTGCATAGCATAAGGCGAGGAGGATTCAGCCATTTAAGTAAGCTGCCATTACGGGAGATGATAACATGCAAAACAATACTATGCCTGGCGGGTTGGTTGAAAGGCGGTCGGAACCAAGAAAGACCCCGGAAGAGTACTACGCGGTGGAGTTTTCCATAGAAGGCCTTGAGCTTCCTTACCAGTTTCGCATTTGGAACATGGCTTCCAGATCCATGTGTGTACTGGTAAAGGAGGGTTCAGATATCCTTTCAAGGTTAAAGGTTGGGGACAAGCTAAATATGAAGTATTACGTGGGAGGATCCGTGGCAGAGGCCGAATACAGGCCCACAGCCATAAGACACATAACAAAGAGCGAAGACGGGCGTTTTAAGGGACACTATTTGATCGGGCTTGAGATACTTGCGGGCGAAAGCCAAGGTGATGGTCATTTAGCAAAAAATTAAAAATCCCATATTCTTTATCATGCCACTGCGCCGAGATTATTCAACGGCCGATCCCAAACATACCTGCTATTTATGATTGTCACGCACAGATCCTTTCCTAATACTTGCGTTACTCAAGGTCATGAATTAAAAGATTGTAACAAGAGTTCTTATTGATCTAATAATATGGGTCTCTGACTGATCAGATAGTGCAATAGAAAGTCCGGAAGGCTCTCGAAGAGATATGACAGCTTTTTCAATCATTTCCAACCTGCGCGCTCAGGATATACTTGACATACTTTTAATGACGATTCTTGTGTACCACCTCTATTTATGGTTTTGGGGAACAAAGGCATTCAAGGCCCTGGTAGGACTAGTAGCGCTTGGTGCAGTATTTACAGTGGCCAAATCATGGGGTCTTTTCTTAACAACCTGGGTTTTCCAAATATTGTGGCAGGTTCTTGTATTACTCCTGATCATATTGTTCCAATCCGAGATTCGACAGGTCCTGGAAAAAGTCAATCCACTTAGGTTCTTTGGCCTGAGATCCGGCACCTCAGAAGAAGACTGGGTTGATCAACTTTCAACCGGTACCTTCTTGCTAGCGAAAAAGAAAGTTGGGGCGCTGTTGATCATTGAAAGGGGAGACCTAGTGGATGAATGGATTACCGGCGGGCTTGAGATGGAGGCAATTCCTAGGCCGGAGATCTTAATGAGTATTTTCCACAAAGGATCGCCAGTACACGACGGGGCGGCACTTATTAGGTCCGGTAAACTTTCGAGGGTGGCGTGCTATCTTCCCCTGAGTTCAAGGGAAGGGCTTCCAGAGCAATGGGGCACACGCCATAGAGCCGCCCTAGGTCTGAGTGAACGATGCGATGCATGGGTGATCGTCGTATCCGAGGAGACGGGCACGGTCTCGGTGATGCGCGGAGGAGAACATTGGAAAATATCTGACGGGATTCAGTTGGGCCGTCTTTTGAGGGAGGCGGTTGCCCCACCTTCCGGGGGCAGTCAAGGATTGAGTCAAAAGCTTATCACTCTGGTGCGGAGGCGCTTTAAGTTAAAATTGGCAATCTTGGGGCTTGTAACCGTTTTTTGGCTTATGCTGGCAGGGCAGCAGAACTTTGAGGTCTCTGTGAACGTCCCAATAGAGCTTAGGAATATTCCGGCCAACCTACAAATAGTTGAGCCAGCCAATCCCATGGTGAAGGTCACTTGCAGGGGCTTAAGGAAAGACGCCAGCACCCTCAATCCAGACAATGTGAGGGCAAGGCTGGACCTCACCCTAGCGAAGTGGGGAAGGAGGACTTTTAGGATCACCCGCGATCAAATTACGCTCCCAACCGACAGGATTTCAATAGTGAACATAGAACCGAAACAAATAAAGTTTAAACTCAGACAGACTTCCGGAAAGACGAAAAAGGATATGCAGGAGTGACTAAATGGCAAGGAATTTCAAGAAAATAAACCATTTAGCTATTATAGGGTTCCTGTTGCCCTTTGCGGCTAGCGCTTTAGTGGCTGTTTTGGTTGTGGTGGTGCAAAAGGATTTCTCCCAACTCAGTTTCCTTGTGCCATATCTTACTGCTGTTCCTTTAGTTCTCTGTTCGGGCCTAGTATGCTCCGTGCGCTCAATTCCGCTAATCGAAGATCGGAATGACAAAGACTATGCCTACTCGGGCCTAACCCTGAATATCCTTTTTATAATTATCTACTGTATTTCACTTTTCTATTTTCTCGGGTTTCCTAATTAATTTTTCTTTATTTAGCCAGTTCTTTTTTCTTGACATAAGGAGGTTTTTTTCCTAGAAGTGTCACGAAGTGTC
>Ga0164318_10000427_pt1 | contig 31768 bp, 15 predicted proteins | sample GuaBasSedimGuay9_FD_113734 | JGI IMG/M metagenome (GOLD analysis project Ga0164318, IMG submission 113734) | Subseafloor sediment microbial communities from Guaymas Basin, Gulf of California, Mexico - Guay9, Core 4571-4, 0-3 cm | ecosystem: Environmental > Aquatic > Marine > Hydrothermal vents...
GTATCATTTGTTGTATGATGCCATCTAAAGAATGTAAATCCATATTGATCTTTTTGTTGGATTATATCTACAGCAGGAATTCCCTTCCGTATGAACGGCAGATGATCATCAATAACTGAAATCCCTGTTTCATCTACAAAAATGTTATCCATACCTAGCGATTTAGCCACGTTCCATATTTGATCGATGAGGCTTGGAGTAGAATAAGATTCTTTTTGTATAGTTAGGTTTTTTCCTCCTACGATATCAAGAATGATCGCTAATTTTATTCGGGATAATACCGTACTATTTAAATTATTAACGAAATACGTACTACCGATACACCATCCATTGATTCCTCCACTCCACCCAGGGATTCCTCCCTGGTCTTCTGCGTCAAATAGTACAACCCAAACCTCAAATGATGGTGGTATCTCTAATACTCTCGCAAGCTCAAGCAATATTGCTGTACCACTTCCGCCATCGTTAATGCCAGGGACAGGTAGTGTTCTCTTTTGAGGATCAGGATCCTTATCTGCATATATTCGATTGTCATAATGAGCTCCTAAGATAATAACATTTTCTCCTTTTTCAGGCGATTTTGCTATCAAATTATGCAATTTTGCATTGTTACTGTGAGTCCAATTCTGAAATTCAACTCTCCAACCAATATTTTCAAAGTATTTTCTAGCATATCGGAGAAAGAGCTCATTATTAGTACTATTTGGTACTATTGGCGAATAATATGAATAGTTCTCAAGGTGACTCCAAGCAACATCTTTATTAAAAGAAAGCTCTCTGTTTGAGACAAGAATAGAAGATCTGTAGCAAATTAAGGTATTAGGAAAAATGAAAGTAGTATGAATCGCTAAAATTATAAAAAAGCATATAACGAATTTTCTTACGTCTATCACCCCTATAAAATAACTATAATAAAAATTGAATAATTTAATATTTAGGAAGAATCGGAATAACGATGCCTTTTGCTTCTTCTACTATTGAGAATACTTTATTACAAGCGCCGTTAAATATTTCTCGTGCAAATTCCTCGGGAACCTTCCCAGTTAATGCTTCCCATTCGCTTACTATGGCACGTTTAAGCCATTCAATTCCTTCTTCTATTTGCGGAAAGATTATCTTTAATGCTTCCCAAATCACAACAATGGCTATTCCTACCGGACCTAAAGCAAACACTATGGCGAATTCTATAGCTGTTTCTAACATTAAGAAATAAGCACTTACAGCATAATACATTTTCATATGATTATCTGTAGTTTGTAATGCCTTATAAGCAAGTATCCCCACTTGTATTGCTGTTACAACAACTGTAAGTACGATAGATGCTCTTCCTATGATTTTTGACTCAGCAACACCAATCTTATATTTTACAATTTCTTCGGATATATCGAGGTAAGTACCATCAATCGTAATAGCTAATTGGAGTTCAAATGGAAACGTCTCACCATCATAAGTATAATGTAGGCTAGCTAGCATGTCTTTAATCATTTCTTCAACCATAACGGAGCTTGCATCCAATGCTGCAGCTAAAGCGCTTAGAACTTTATTCTTGAAACGTGTTATTAAGGTACTATATCTTGGTTTTTTCAGTTCATTTGGTAGGATCTGATCTATTTGATCTATGTCTGTAGTTGACGATAAAACTTGCTCTGTATAATGTTTAAGAACGATATGAGCGTTATTGGTGGTTTTTTTAACATATCTCCTAACGGTTATATTCTTGATATGATAAGTACCCTCCTTATATTCTAAGACGTACGCTTTTTCCGAATCGCTCTTATCATAATACGAAGGTTGGAGGTATTGCTGAATATTATGGGAGATATTAAGCTGATCTATACTCGATAAACCTATAGTTAAAACTTTATCAGCTGTTTTTACAGTAATAGCCAAACCAGTTATTTTCTCTGTGGATAACGATACTGGTTCAATTTTTTCAGCTCCAGAGTAATAATGGTAAAACCAAACTGGTTGCATGCATAAAATTAATTTTTGTAGAGCCATAACGTCCTCCGGGAGCGTAATTAGAATCCTATAAGTATCACCATAGACATGAACTGCAGGCGTAAATTGTTTATAGAGCGGAAAATCATTTATTCTTGAGATTCTACCACCTGAAAAAACAATGTCATCATAACGATATAAACTGTAGATGCACCCGAAGACTGTATAGCTTCCCCCATAAGCGAATGTTATATCATTGTATAACTTAAATTGAAAGACAAATGTCTGGTTATAATCTTGATTTACGAGAATCGGGAAGAACGAGTAATGGTATCCATCCACAAGTTCCTCATACATGTTCGTAAAGGTTACATTGTAATCGTACTTTTGATAGGTATACCTTACCTTGTAATTAGGTGCTGTACCAGAGGTTCTTTCTAAATGTCCTAAATCTGTTTCGTTCACCAAGGTTGCGTTAACTGCTTCGAAGGTTCCCCAACCCCAATTAATTACAGCATTAGAATTTATGTTACTGCTCTTTACATTGTCTGCTGAAATAGGCACCCACTTCGATCCGAGAGAATCATATTCCCAAGCCTCACCTTTTAAGCCAAATACTTGAACAATTGTCGAGTATCTTATCATTCCAGGCAAGAAAACCGTTGTCGGTGAGTAAAAGTATTCCGCTACAAGTGGTTGAATATCATAGCCATCGGGAGTACCATCATAATCAGAGTCATAGTACACGGGATCTGTTCCATAAAGCATGATTTCATCAAAATCATTCAGTCCATCCATGTCAGTATCAGCAGTAAGTGGGCTAGAGTTATAAACAAAGGTCTCATCATAGTCATAAAGTCTGTCATGGTCAGTATCCTTCGAATATGGATTACTCCCATACCAAGAGCTCGGCTTAAGAGGATAATATAGATATATGCATGTTATTTCATCACCATCAGAAATGCCATCGTTATCTGAATCACTATCTAGGATATTTATAGTACCATCTTTATCGGTATCTGGTTTATCTGTTGGGTCTAGCTTATAGACATACATAAGTTTATCTTCCAGATAGTCTATTAGACCATCAGCATCAGAATCGTTATCTAATGGATCCGATCCTATTAAAACTTCGTACCCATCGCTGAGTCCATCGTTATCAGTATCTGCTTTAGTAATGTTTGTACCTCTATCTCTCTCTTCGCTATCTGTAAGTCCATCACCATCAGTATCTACAAGCTTTGGATCTATTATTGTAATCTTTACTGCTGTGAATGAAACAAAGTTATCTTCATCTATAACACAGAAGTTCGCATTAAAGACGCCACCAGAGGTATATGTATGCGTAGTGTTACCCGATGCCGTACTGTTCCAATCCCAAACACCATCTGCATTGAAATCCCACAGATAACGAGCGATTTTATTATCAGGATCTGTTCCCCAGCCATAAAATTTTATTGCTACCATATCACTTTCATTAAGTACACCATATACTGGTTCGGCTCTAGCGAAGGCGGTTGGAGGTCCTTTTATAGTTAATTCTAAGTTTTGGAGATTATTAGAAAGATCCTTTTCTTCGATAGAATTAATTATATTGTACTTCTGGTAAAAGCAATCAATTTTAACTGTTATATTGTGGTAGCCTGCACCTAAGTAGATCGCAAAATTGATTACTTTCGTTTGATTCGAAGAGAATTTCTTCAAAGATAAGGAAAATACCCTAATTCTCTTCTGATTTGAATTCTCCACCTCAAATACAGAGATCCTAACCCATAGAGCAGCACCTTCATAGTAGTTCGGGGGAGAATCAACATTACCTATGTTTTTTATAGTAAGCTCTAAAGAAATTGTCGTTATATCTTCGCCTCTAAGAACACTTGGTTCTTCTGGGATTATTTTTGTCTCTATTATGGCGATATCCGGGAGATCTTTCGTTAATGGATCTGTATGTGTTATTAATATTTCTTCATAGTCTGTTAATCCGTCCCAATCAGTATCAATACGGCCAGGGTTGGTCTCACCAGGACCACTTCCGTTATTCCAATCACCCAGATATATTAGACCATCGCAGTCTTTATCCTCATATTCACCTAGATCCTTCTGACTATTGTTATTAAAGTCGATCCATCCATCAGGAATACCGTCGCCATCGGTATCCCAATCTAGAGGATTACTTAAATAAGTAGTTCTATTAGTTAGATCTCTTGTTGGCCAATTTGCAGTATACTCTGGTCTTTGGGGTTCCCAGAAACCATATTCGAATCCATCAAGTAGTCCATCGAAATCTGTATCGTTATTCAAAGGATCCGTCTCGTAGGGGTTGTTAAGACCATCTAAGTTCCAATCCTCATTTGAATCTATAACTCCATCATCATCTGTATCTGCGTCCAACCAATTAGTTTCACCAAAATCAGGTTCCCACGTTCCATTTCCATCTTTATCTTCAATCCAGTCGAATAATCCATCTTTATCGGCATCCCAGCTATTTGGATTGGGATCAATATCGTCTGTATAAGGGAAACCAACAGTTACATTCCTAAGACCATCATTATCCGTATCTAAATCAAATGGACTCAAACCAAGATTATATTCGAAACCATCTGTTAGATATCCTGTAGAATTCGCAAGAGTTCCATTGAGGACTCTGTATTGATCGCCATCGGTATCTGGATCCATCGGGTCTAAAGCTCTGGGAATTGGATCATAGTCATATAGTTGATAAGAGTAGCGAGTCCTGTTAAATCTAATATTTGATAGAAGAATTTTATCTAGAATTACAGGCTCTGTAGGACTGCCTAACACAATGTTGATAGCAATAGTACTTGCATTATCAAGCCAGAAGAAACTTTCACCTTTATTATTGTTGAAATAAATCGGTGTCCATCGGCCTCGCGGATAATCTCCCCAAATATCCGCATTTCCTTGAAGCTCTCTCGTTGAAGAATCTTGATAAGTTATAGTTACCGTAACATTAAGTTTTGCGTGAGTCATCGGGTTTCCGAGATTTAACTTCGCAACACGAACGTAAATTGAATATGGACCCCGAGGGTAATAATAATCGCTATCATAGATGTTACAATAGCTGGAATTCGGTAGAGGTGTAATCCCCTTACCATTACTCATATTTGCGAGATCTAAAATCTGAAAATCTGCGAAAGCAAAATCTTCGGCTTCCCACCAATAACTTGGGACAATACGCTCAATACCGTCTAGAAGCCCATCTCCATCTGTATCATTGTTAAGGGGATCTGTGCGTAAGAAATTTATTGAATCCGTGGAAACGAGCATGAACCTATCAAGTAAAATCATATCTCCCGAATTTGTAGTTAGATTTAATATTACGAAATCATTATCATTCAACTCAAAATATCTTGTTGAAAACCAGCGATAGATATTTGTAGGACTCCCTAAATGCGATAGAACATATGGTAGTTGATGATCTTCTGCTACGATTAAACCCCCAATACTTTGAATTTCGATTCGAATCTTTGGAGTCGCTGATGAAGAATGTGTACACTTCAATCGTAAAAGAAGTTTATAATTTCCGGCAGTGATATTCTCAATAATCTTCGCGTATAAGATGCTTCCATTGGGAAGCGTCTGTAGAGCTCTACCATAACTCGCCTCAGTATCATTTCCGATTTGGGTTGTATTTATTGGAAAATCCTCGGCTTCGAACCAGTAAGCTCCGATAACTGCTTCTTCGCCGTCAAGTAGCCAATCATCATCAGTATCCGGATCCGTAACGTTTAGGCCTCTATTATATTCTATACCATCTGTTATTCCATCATTATCTGTATCTGGATTTAGAGGATCCGCGCCAATACTGAGCTCAAAACCATCAAGTAGCTTATCATCATCTGAATCTGGATCTATTACATTAATAAGCCCATCTCCATCTGTATCTTCAAACCAGTTTGGTTCGTTTCCATCCAAGATGCCATCATTATCAGAATCAGAATCCAAAGGGTTCGATTCATTAGAATCACGAATCCCATTTATGTTTAGATCCTCAGATCCGTCGAACAGCCCATCATGGTCTGTATCCGGATCCGTGGAGTTCATCTCACCGGAATCCACAAGACCATTAAGGTTTCTATCTTCGACATTATCTGGGAGCAAATCGTTATCTGAATCCAAATCCAAGGCATTAATCACACCATCACCATCGATATCCAAGTTCCAATAAGGTTCATCACCGTCCAAGATACCATCATTATCGGAATCTGGATCAAGGGGATTTGTACCATAAAGAATTTCTTCTGAATTACTGAGCCCATCCCCATCAAGATCTTGAGGGGTTGGTGTAATCCCAGGAGGCAACACGCTGTAATCAGCAGCTACTTGCCTACTAGGTAAAAAAAAGAATACACCTACTACCAGAGATATTATAGCCAAAGAAATAGTAATAATCGCTTTAATCTTATGTTTTTTTAATTTATTTAAGACCAACAATGACACCTAATCAAGTTGGACTTCAAAAAGAGTCCGAGCTAAAGGAACTGGCTTTTTTCTTCCAGACAAACATGTACTCCTATCTAGATTCTACTCGGACTCTCACTAAATTATAATCATCTCTTACTAAATTAGAATCATTAGGTCTATTTAAAAAAGAGCATATAGAAAATGAAATAATATTGAACAATAATAGCAACTTCTAGTAAAATAATATTACTCCTATTTCTTCAATGGAATTTCCTGTTTTCAAGAAAGTGTTTAAAGTTTCCAGAGCAAATCTGAAACTACGATTAGCTTACTAAAGTAAAAAAGAAAAGAAAATGATTATTATAGCTCCAAACTTTCTTTAATAATTTCCTTAAAAGCTTCGTCCCTTGAAAGTACTTCGTATTCTAATATGCCTTTCTCCAACTGTTTAATGACTTTAATAATCTCTCTGACCTCTATTGGTAACTTATACCAAGAGTAATACTTATAGACTACGAATCCCACAATGAAGATGGAGGCAACTAACGGCGGATATATCAGAAGATTAGGTAACTTCTTACCGCCAATTACAGTACTACCACCGAAGAAATCAACATTAACGCCAACTTCAGTACTAGATACCACATTTATAGCTACCGTGGACGTTGTCTCATAACCATTTCTTGTAATTTTATTCACTTTAACTATAATCCGGTATGCTCCTGGTTCTAAGTTTGTCCAATCGATTTTTGCTATATATGTACCTGGATCGCTTGTTGATTCGGTGGCTTGTACCTGGTATTTTAGAGTATTACCTAGCCAAACTTCAACAGTAACTGATGAATCTGTTAACGGTGCTTTTGTATCATATTCGCGTAGAGTGATTGTAACAGTCGATACCGCACTACTAGTTATAGGATTCTTTTCTATTGTTGTTCTAGTATCGATATTTACCTCTACATTTACAGGGTTAATTGTCAAGTATAGTTCCCTTGATTCTAATGTATAGAATTCCTTACTGAACTCTAGATTTATAGTGTAATTTCCTATAGATAGCTCTCCAGATTTTACATTTATTGCATATTCACCGTTACCCAATTCCTCTAATGTTATAGCAGTACCTGATGCCGTTTCATTTGATCCTAGTCTAACTGTCATATTAATATCTACATGTTCGAGTCCAATATTATTTTCTAGATCAATTATCGTTATTGTATAGGTAAAGTTATCTCCCCAAGTTATTGATACAGATTCGGGTGTTGTAATAATATATGTCTGAATTGGATTAATAGTCACACTTATAGATAGCCCCTTCGCCTGATAATTCGCCTTGGATAACTTTATTTTAAGTAAATATGTTCCAAGCGTTACCTGTGACGAATTGAATGACACTCTATATTTTCCATAGCCCAAATCAGTTGCCGAGCCAAAGAGAACCAGATACCCAGTTCCATTGTATAACTCGAAGGTAGCCTGCGCACCTGCGATACCTTCATATAGCGTATCTGTACGATTATACCAAAGATCTACTTCTATATTCTTATAGTAGGCCACCTCAATTGTTGTTGTACTTGAAATTATCGTAGTAGGTACTGTCAATATCGATAGTGGTATCTGGATTGTAGTATTAGCGTATCCCAACTTTCGAATATCAAGATATATCGTGTACAATCCTACCGATAAATTACCGGTCAAGTGTAGTTCATACCGATAATACCCTTCTGCGCCACTATATTCTGGTATCTCTAATGTACGATAAGTATAGCCATTTTTCATAATAGTAGCTGTTATTGTTAAACCTGAAACTGGCGTATAATAGAAATCCTCTGTGTGTGTAACATTAATCCAGATAGCCACACTTCTATCCCAATACCCCTCCAGACTCGTAGGCTGTGTTATTACCATACCGATCGGAGATATTGTTAATGTGGCATTCGCTGGTTGGGGCTTAATATAATCGGAACTGTACCCAGAAACTTGAATCGTGTATGACTGACCTGCTTTGAGTTGGCCACTTAGTAGGATCGTATATGAATATAGCGTCTCAGTCACGTTCACCATAACTCCTGAGATAAGAATTTCTCCGGTGATTGGATTTATAACCCAAAGAGTTAGATTTGCTTCAACAGGTTGTTCGGTACCTGTATCTATAAATTGGGCATAGACCGAAATTGTTTGTCCCCAATAGCCCTCATATAAACTCCTATCAAGCGATATTTCTCCGGGTTTTTCTCCGAATTTGATTGGTAGTGTTATATTTATGATATAAATTGTATTATTGAAAATTAATGTCGTGTTACTAGCAGCTCTTGTTGCATAGTATTCAGCGTTTAACTCATATGTCTCAAAGGGGAGGTAAGGAACTTCTGCTATCCCGCTTCCATTTGTATGTGTAGTGTACTTGGTTTCACCACTATAGTATAAGAAAACATCTGCTGCTGGGAGTGTCGTATTCTTAAGATCAAGAACACGAACATACAAATTGGCTACAGCCAATTTAATATCTATGGTGTTTGTGGTATTTGTTTTCTCCCATACAAACGTAGTCTCATTTTCTACAGAGATATCATACTGCGAATCATACTTTACTGTTATATTATATTTCATATAGTTTCCTTCAGTTGTGCTACGACCAACAGGCATATTATCAAATTTAACGTAATGATCTCTAACAAGTACATTCGTTGCATTAACAACGATTTCCTTTTCCTGTGTTGCACCCCAAACATAAGTCCCAATTATTGTAGTATAGTATTCGTCACTAAATTGATCATTTCTGCCATCTTTAACGTTTAAGTAGAAATCTTTTACAGCAATTGTATAATCATAAATGCGATCTCCAGTTATATCTTGTGAGGTATCCTTTTTCTCAGCGTATGGGAATTGTTGGAACATGGTTGAATCATTCGTCCAATAGAGCGATATCTCGTAATCCGTAGATGCTGGTACGTCCGAAAAAGTAACAATTCCTGTCGAATCTGTCGTTAATGTTCTATTGACATTCATGCTTGATGAGCATAAGTTGACAATTACACTAGAGATAGGCTCATTATCTAGATCCTTAACTCTTACTGTAACATCGATTGCCGTGCTTTCAAGCATGCCAACAGAAACGGTAATCGGATACTTATTGGCTAAAAGATTTGTTTTTGTTTCCGAAGTGATCGTATTTCCAAAGGATCCGATAGTTACTGCATATTTGGCTGTTATTTTATTAGCTGTACCACCACTAAACTGAAGATGAATCGAATGATAAATTCTTGATAGCTCTAAATCATAGATATACCCTGTTATAGCATCATTTCGTAAGAACTGAGCCAAACCAGCAGAACTCAGCATGATCGGAGCAAATCCAATAGAATACTCGGTATTTGCTTCATATGTACCGAATATAAAATCAGTTGTAAGCGTTTCTATTTGCTGATCTACAAGAGATATATTTCGATATAATGCGGTATATGGGTAGAGTGCAATTTGCTGTATGGCTGATTTTTTGTTCCAGAAATCAGTAAATTCGAAACCAAGCATCGTCAAAAATCCGTCATAACTTAGATATTCCGGTAGATTTATGTTTCTCTCTAGGATTACGGCTGAGGAATTTGCTAGAATTGTGTAATGATCTTCAACAATATGGTTATTTAGAATACCCCATGATACTTTAAGTTTCGTAAATAGAGGACCTTCAACTTCTTTTTCGATCGTTATAATGGGCATTGATGGATCTAAAATATGTAATGCAAGTTCTTCGTATCCAAATCGCGCATGTGAATAATAGACTCCAGCAGAAGATGAGTAATAAACTGGATTGTAGTGACTTGGCTCTGGATAAGAATACTGTCCAGAATAGTAGTCCCAGCGCCAATTACCACTCCAACCATATAATACTTTAAGAGTTACTGGCTTATCAGATTCAATATGAACTCTAGTATTTCTTGGAAGGGGTATATCGACCCATGAGGTCGTTTTATTCAATATAATTGTGTTTGGAGAAACTACTTGAACATTCGATGCAACATTTCTAGCCCGCCAATCAGCGACACTACCGTTAATCCATACTTGCACATGCGTATCTGGCTCAGTTGCACCTATTTTTATGTATCTATTCTGACTTGGAAATACAAAATCAAATATTTTACCTATGTATTGATAACTTCCACCATAAGAACTGCTTCTATGCGTTCCTTCATAGCGATAATAGTGATACCCAGTATAAACGAGCACAGGTTTATCGGTTTCAACTATAGCAACGCCCCATTCTTCATGTTTTAATTCAACGCTGTATGGTCTTGTTCCACCCATTTTAATGGGCATATTCATATACCAATAGGCTTCATAAGTATTCGCAAAGTTTCCATAGTCTGGAGAGGAGCCTAAACTTGTTCTCCCTCTATATGCGATTTCATAGTCATCTCCTGTACCATCCATTAATGGACTTTTTCCATACCAGTAGGTATACAGATCTAAATCATCAGAAGTATTCCAACCAAGTACGATCCAGTAGTATTTGCCACTTTCAAGGGTTATTACAGTTTCATTCCAGTTTCCTGATGTTGGATCATCATAATGATAGCGATTTGGAGTCGCTGTAGGTGTAAGCGTTCCGAGATATGTTTTAACTTTGTACCAGTACGGCCTCTGAGAATATGCATATGCAGTCTCATTCATTGCCATAATCGTTATATTGAAATCAACAGGATTACTACTAACATTTTTATATAAGTCAACTGCAACGACAAGTCTGATTGATGGAGGATCATCGCTAAATACATATGAATTATTTGAGTTAAGGGTTAACGAATATGTTTTATAATCCTCGAAGGACTCACTTGTAGCATTGTAAAATCGCATTGTAATATTTGCATTTGTGTCATTATATAACGGTACAACCGAGAATCTGCTGAAGAATGGAAAAACATACCTTTTATATGCGAATCCTTTTACTATTCCAAAGACATTATCTGAAATCAGTCCGCCAATAATTGTTATAGGCTTATCTGCTTCGACTCTAACAATATCATTTTCAAAAAAGGATGGCCCTTCACTTTCATAACGGTCGTAATAATAGTAGCCAGAAGATCCCGTATATGTTCTTGTATCACCCATACCATGGAACCATACATCAGTTGCATTTAAATCTAAATCGAAGGAATCATCGCCTTCACTTAGATCTGTTATTTTTACATGCGTATTATTGAAATAAGAGCAGACAAAAAGATCTCTAGGCACCCAGAGTACGGCACGTGTTCCAAAGTATGAGTAAAATGCATCATCGCTATCGTGATCCACACCGTAATTATTTGCTTGCGTTGATCCGAGATCTGTAACAAAGATAGATACAGGTTTATTGGACTCTACTCTAGTAAGATTGTAATAAGATTCCCCTGATGGCGGATATCTTAGAAGAGTATTAGCATCTATTATTGTATCCATTACCAGCTCCCAAGTTCCTATCGTGGAGTTATATCCATAAATCTTTACTCTAGTGCTATCATCCCACGCGAGGATTTTTAGATGGTCACGTCGCCCAGAGTATCCTGTATAATTACCCATAGTATATGAGTCTAACCAGATATATGTTGCATTTGACGGTTGTGTGGTATATGGTTGATAGAAAAACCCATTATCTATTATAGTATTTCCTTCTACGGCAATATCGATACCACCATTAATATAGAAATTGGTTTCAAAATACTTATTTTCGATGTGATAACCACCTTCCGGCAAATCATTATATACGAGGAACCTATTTTTATCGTTTGGGAATGTATAGGAATATCCTGTGTCTTCATCACTCCAATAAACATAAAAAAGCTTGTGCTCATTAGTTGATAATTGAGTTATCCATGAGATATATGCAGATTGATAGTAGTCTGTTGATTCGTAGTAAGTTGCACCCCAAACCTGACATGGTATTATTCTTGGTTGTGCTGATGAATTATCTACTACGATTATTGTTCCATTCTTAGCCTGATTTTCTTGGAATTCTAGGCTTATTGTAACTAATTGGGCTGGTCTATATATTCCATTAGTCTCGTTGACCCAAACCTTTACTCTATATTTCCAAGAAAGGTCAAACCAATCTGCGGGTAATGCTCCCGTTGCTGTTACAGTCGGGCCGAATACATCGATAGTACCATAACCGTTTTGCAATATTGAGAATTCCTGTTGCTTATATGCTCTTTTTACCTTGTTTATCGGTCCTAAAGAACTATTAACCTGCCCACTTAATATGTTACCGAAGATTAATGTTGATAAAAGGATCATTGCAATTATTGTTGATGAACATAATAAATGCTGAATTTTGCGCATTCGCGACCCTCACAAATGTTAATTTGAGAAAAATTTTTTAAAAAATCATAATAGTAGTTTCTTTTTTCATTTATAAACATGACTAATGTAATAAATTATAATAAGTTATATACTATTATTAACATAAAAGTGTGATTCATTACCGAATTAAACTTGAATTCTAATACGAGTATATGAGAAAAAAGCTATAATGTAATAATTTCCCTAGCTAAATCTTCTAAATCCTTATTCATCGAATTTCACTTTTACACTTAAGCTTTAGAACTGATGAAATAAAGCCAAAATATAAGATTTTCTGTAGTTTGAAGGAGTTTTATTGCTGATTAAATTTCAATTGTAATATCAAAAATAATCTTATCCACAAATTCAATAAGAAATAAGAATAACAAAAATATTCCAACTTCTATCTTTAAATTTAAATATGCTATCTATTTATCAATAGGTAGATGCTTTAATCTATGAGATGTAAGAGAATGTCATCTCTTGAAAGAATAATTAAAAAAAACAGGGAGTTATTCAGAAGCATTGCTATAAGATTCCTCAAGGAAAGGAGAAGAGGTATTCAAAAAGAACTTTCAGAAATTAACAGAAGAATAGGTGCTTTTGAAAAAAAATATGGAACTTTTGATAATTTCTCTCGTTCTATGCAAGATGGCTTTGATGCCCACGAGATCTGGTTTGAATGGAAATCTTTAATTGAATTAAGGAAAGAACTTCAAAAAGAGCTGAAAGAAATTGAAGAAGCGGCTAGAGAACTTATTAGAGAGAAATAGAGATTTAATTTCAAACGTAGAGAATATCCAAGAAATAAAAAGAGGTAAGCTATTAATTCTGAAAGCCAAAATTATCCTAGTAGATAATAGTACATTTATATATAAGAGAAATTTGGAATGAAAACAAACTAATAGTATATAGCTATTATTGGTTTAACGCTGCTGGGGAATTTATCGAAGGTTGGGATAATGCGCCGCATCATAAGGAAATAAACACATTTCCTCATCATCGGCATACTATAAAAGGTGTTGAAAAACTAGAAGACTACAGGTTAACTACCTTTTTCAAGAGTATAAGAAAAAAAATATTGTAGCAAAAATAAGAAATTCCAAAGAACAAAGTAGAAAAATCATATTGTTTTGCGCAAGATCTCCTTGATATTAATATTTCTCTTCCTTTTTACAGGAATTATACCTGACAAAATAAGGTCGTCAAATGTCGGCTTTTCTTCTTTATAGAAAATCCCGATCGGAATTTTGGAATCACTATCATAATCCCATTCTTTTATACGTTTTAGAGCCTCTTCACGAGAGCTAGGATCATGATCCTTTAGCTCATATACTCTCTGATTATAATATGAGTATGTATTGAAGAATGTAAAGCATGGTTGTAAAACGTCTACAAGCGCAAATCCCTTGTGTTTAATAGCTTCCTTTATGATATAGATGAGGTTGTTAAGGGCTGTCGAATATCCTCTCGCTATAAAAGTGGCTCCAGCAGAAAACATCAATTCTAGAGGATTAAATGGTTTTTCTAGAGAACCAAAAGGCGTTGACTTTCCTTTGAATCCGAATGGACTTGTTGGGGTAAATTGTCCTGTTGTGAGTCCATAAACCCTGTTATTGTGGATTATCATGGTGATGTCTATATTTCTTTTTGCAGCAAAAATTAGATGAGCAAGACCTTCACCATAGGCATCGCCATCACCAGCAAAGCCAATAACTTTTAGCTCAGGGTTTCCGAGCTTTATGCCCGTAGCTGTAGATGTAACTCTCCCATGGATTGTATAAAAACTATTTATGTTTACATAATCCGCGATCTTACCATGGCATCCGATTCCTGTTATCATAACAAACTTATTTAACGATTCACCCTCTTTTTCGAAACTTTGGAGTACAGCTTTTATTGCCCTCAAAATTGCAAAGTTGCCGCATCCAGGGCACCATGTATTAACAGCATACGTGTTGAGTGAAGCCATTATAAAACCTCCTTTATTTTTTCTTCAAGTTCCTCTACCTCGAACGGCCGACCATCATACTTTAGTATCGTATAATGGATCTTTATCCCATTATTTTCTAGAAGTCGTCTCAGTTGACCTGTTGCATTAACTTCTACAATAATTCTTTTTTTAACGTCTTTTAGTACAGTTCTTATTTTTTTAGGGAGAGGTTCTAGTACTATTGGTTGAACTAAGGTTATTCCTAAATTCCCTGTAACCTCCTCACAGACTCCTTTTGTTGATCCCCATGTTATAACTGCTTCTTGGCTACCACGATCAAATACTTTTACACTTTCCATCTTCTCGACTTCTTCCTTCAATAGATTATACTTACGTAGTCTTTTTTCCGTCATTTCTTTTATTCTTTCACTTTCTTCGATTGTTATTCCATATTCGTCATGCTCATAACTTGTTGCTTTGATAATAGCATTATGAGTTCCTGGGAATGCTAATGGTGAGATCCCGCTCTCAGTAATTAAATATCTTTTATACTCGCCTTTCCCATCCCATAGAAGAGACTCTTCTACTTTGACCTTACCTACAACTTCTTCATCGAAGCTGTACAAGCTCTCACTTAAATGTTTATCTAGAAGAACTAACGAAGGTATTTGATATTTCCAAGCGATATTAAGTGCTTCTGCAGTATAATAGAATGCCTCTTCTGCATCCCCTGGAGCAACAACGAATCTTATAAATTCACCATGTCCAGCGTTTAAGATAAAGTGAAGATCTCCCTGCATAGTATAAGTAGGAACACCCGTACTAGGACCTGGTCTTTGAGAAACTACTATAACGATCGGCGTCTCGCTCATCGCTGCTAGACTCAAACTCTCAGTCATCAAAGCAAATCCTCCGCCAGAGGTTCCAACCATAGCTCTAGCACCAGAGTATGCAGCACCTATTGCCATCGTTATTACAGCAATCTCATTTTCAGGGTGCACAACAGCGATTTTAAAATCCCTAGCATATGCTGCAAGATAATGGAGGATAGAAGATGATGGTGTCATAGGATATGCAATGTATATGTCTAAACCTGCTTTTACCGCACCCAGAGCCAAAGCTTCATTCCCGAAAAGTAATGGCATTGGTTTTTGATCTAGGTTTTCTAATTTTAAGATATTCCGAGATCGCGCGTAGCCTTCCTTCGCAACTTTTATATTTAATTCAATTTTTGCAGGTACACTTCGTTTTATTATATTCTCAAAATACTTTTCGTCAATACCAATAGATCTTGCTAGTGCACCTATTAGAGTCATTCCTCTCATTATGGGTAATCCTTTGATTTCTTTTATGATTTTTGTTGCGGGTACACCTATACCTTCTGCTTTTGCGGTATCACTATCAAATATTATGAATCCATCCTTAGTTAGCTTCCTTCTATGTTTATCTATAGTTTCTTGGTTAAGCGCAAGGATTATGTCTACATAATCCCTACTTGCTTGAATTTTTTCTTTTGAAGCCCTCACAATAGAAAAATTATGCCCTCCTCTTATCAAAGAAGGATAATCATAGTACATGAATATTCTGTATCCGAAGCTATTTAGAAGTTTCGAAATTATAACTCCTGCTTGTCGAATTCCATCTCCTGCTTGGCCACCAACAAGTACAGAAAGTTCATTCATCATTTTCACTCCTCAAAGGGGCTCAAAAAGATCTTTTCCAACACCGCATACGGGACATACCCAATCTTCAGGCAGTTCCTCAAAGGGAGTACCTGGAGGAACGCCAGAATCAGGATCTCCTTTTTCAGGATCGTATACATACCCGCATACACTACAAACATATTTTTTTGCCATAACTATTTCCTCAAATATTTTTTAGTTCATTACCTAATAACTAAGTTATATTTTAAATATGTTTGTATTATATAGTATCTTTTTGATTTTTTTTAAAGCTTACGGATAATGTTCAAGAAATAAGATCAATTTAATAAACAATAAAAAAAGAATTAGGTAAATTTCACTAAATAAGAAAAAGCTAGGATTTTTTCAATTTATTCATCTTATAAGCTTCATGCGCTGCTTTTGCGACCTCTTTGAGACTACTTCCAGTACTAGCTTCAACAGCGGCTACAAATGCGCCTTCTACTAATGGTGCATCAGCAATGATAACTTTTTCCTTAATTTCTTTTGGAAGCATTGCAAGAGCCGCACGAGTACCTACAATCGCGCTTCCAATATCACCAATTACTACAACACCCTCTCCATCGAACACTTCTTCTATAGCTCTTTTAACCTTTAGTGGATCTGTGCCAAATGCAGTTGGATCCCCAGTTACACCGCCAACTCCTTTGATATTTAAATTCTCATCTCCAACAAGCTTTTTTATTAACTCTTCAACAGAGGAAGCTACTTTAGGGCTATGAGAAACTATTACTATACCAACCATTGCGATTCACCATATAATTATTTAAAAAATTATTAATGTATTTATTACTTAAAAATTGTAAAGAATTTATAGAATTGGCAATTTAATCTTCTTATCAGTATAGAATTGCTCCACTAGTTTTCGAACTTCCTGAGGCTCCTCCATAGCTAAAGCTTTATTCGCTAGTACCTGTACATCCTTAAATTCAATGCGCCGTATAAGGTATTTAATTAGAGGTGCTAGCATTGGAGCCGCAACACTTAGTTTTCTTATGCCAAGCCCAATTAATATCGGAACCGCAAAGAGATCTGATGCACTTTCACCACATACACTTAATTCAACCTTTGTTTCTTTCAAGTTATTTACAACGGTCTTTATCAGTCTAAGTACTGCAGGATGTAAGTGGTCAAAGAATATTGGCATTTCAATACCGGCCCTATCTACTGCCAGAGTATATTGCGTTAAATCATTGGTACCGATGCTCATAAAGTCGACATATTTTGCAATTATATCTGATAAAACAGCCGCCGCTGGTGTCTCTACCATAATTCCATATTTCAAATCGCCTACTTGATGCCCTTCTTTCTTAACTTCTTCTTTGAGGGCATCCACAAATGCCCTTACCTTTTTAACTTCTCCTGGATCTGATATCATTGGGATCATTATTCCAATTTTTCCATGAGCAGAAGCTCTTATGATTGCTTTGATTTGATCTCGTATGATATCCTTGATTTCATCAAAGTATAGTCGTACTGCTCTTTTTCCTAGAGTTGGATTCGGTTCGCTTGGTAATGGGATGTAAGGAACTCTTTTGTCCGATCCGATATCTAATGTTCTTATGTATACAAGATGCGGTGACATCGTTGTAGCTACGAATTTGTATGCCTTATACTGCTCTTCTTCGCTTGGTGGAGTTTCCCGATACAAGAAGAAAAATTCAGTTCTGAATAACCCAATACCCTCTGCACCATTTTCCGATGCAATTATCGCTTCATCTGTTTTACCGATATTGCTTACTACAAAGATTTGCACACCATCAGCAGTTATTGCTGGTTTTTTGCCCTCCTTCATGATGTCTCCTTTCATTCTGTTCCATTCATTGTAAATTTCCTTGATTTTCTTAATCTCCTGATCGGAAGGATTGATGATAACTGTTCCAGAGAGCCCATTTAATATTAAATAATCCTTATTCTGCAAAGCTTTTGTAATTCCTTTGGCACTTACAATTGTAGGGATCCCTAATCCTCGTGCAATTATTGCAAAGTGTGAAAGGGCGGATCCTCTTTCGGTAATTATTCCCTTTACCCGACCATATAGCATTGTAACTTCAGTCGGTGTAAGATCTAACGAGATAACTATTGAACCCGATGGAACTTCTTTTTCCTTTTCTCCTAGAAGATTCCTAACGATTCTCTTTCCTAAGTCTTCAATATCATACACACGTTCTCGCATGTAAATATTTTCGCTTTTTAGAAATATTTTCTTAGTATCCGTTATAACATCGTAGATCGCATCTGCAGGATGTACACCATTTTTTATTTTATTTACCATTTCACCGTAAAAAGAGTCATCCTCTAGCAACATTTCTTGAAATTCGATAATTTCTGCTAAATTTGAATGCTCTTGAAAACTCATTCTTAGCTTTTTGAGTTCCTTCCTTGTTTTCTCGACAGCATTAGAGAAATCCTGGATTTTAAGAGGTTTGGCGAGCGCTTTTTTATAGAGATCTTCAAATGTTTCAATTTCTAGTATATAGGCATTACCGAAAGCTATATCAGGATAGATTCCTAAACCTTTTAGTTTTTTCACGAATAACACCTTCCGTATGTTCGATTCAATTTTTTCTGTTTATTAAATAAATTAAAGTTTTTCTAGTAAGATCACTCTAAATTTTGGCTATTCTACGCATTAAACCTCATTACTAGCCTCAAAGTTGAAATTTACACATATTATCTGTAGTAGATACTAAAATTAATCATTTTTTATAAGTTTTTATATAATGAAACATTGTTAGGCTTCTAGGGTTATGCCAACTAGAAGGATCATATTTTATGTATCTACTATTATATATTAATAAGATGAATATAACATATTTCGAGAGATCATAGTTTTTTACCAAAATATTTTCAAAAAATACTGGAAATATTTTCTAAAATTCTTTTTACACCCTATATATGTCAAAATCCCGAAGAGTTATTAGGAAAATCTAATTTTTTAAAAAGTAAAAACAAGAAAAACCGAAAAAATTACATAAAATATCAAAGAATGACCAAATGCTATTAATTCTTGATTCCTTAAAAAATATTCCTAATATGACCATTCAGTTAAAAATAAAAATAGAAATAATCTAGCGTTATTTGAGGGAAACAATAGGATCGCCATAGTAATGTATCATCCATATCAGAAAATTGGCTGTAAATTCTTTTAATTCTTCGCTACAGCCCATAGGAAGCAATCCTTCAATATAATCATATATTATTTGCTTTTTGTCAGGATTGCTCCTATATACTTGCTTTATCTTGAATAGCACTTCAATAGGTTTTCCTTTTGCTGCTATTCCCTCCAGAAAATCTCCGAAGAAATTGCTGGCAAACCTATCCTCTATAGGTAATAACGGTGCAAGAACGAACTTAAATCCTGACGTAAGGAATGCTGGTAATAAGCCAAAGATATCTATAGTTCCGGGCAGAAATCGCAATAGGGCACTCTCACATGACGCAAGAATAACACCAAATTTGTTCTTTGCAGTTGAAATTAATACATCCCTGAAGTCTATCTGCAGTTTGTTCGATAGAGCAAGATAGGAACGAAAGATTTCTGTCAGAGGATCTTTTTCTACATTTCCATGTCCGGAATAAAAGAATAAGTCTGCTTCCTTTAAGGAATTTAAAATCTCTGCTCGACTTAAGGGAACCTCCTTAAGTGTCCCTTTAATAGCATTTGAAAAATTCTTTATGTTTTCTAGATCACTTTTAACCATAGCAAGACCGGATTTCATATCCACCAAACTCGCTATTTTTTTACTTCGTACTTCTTTTTCCTCCTCAAATAGCAAACTAAAAGTTCTAACAAAAGGTACCCTAAACTGCAGAGGACTTTCAACGGGAAGCAACTCAATAGGGAACCAGTAGAGCGAGCCATATGGTGAAAATAGGACAGGCTTATTAATTTTTTTCAAAATCTGAACTAATTTTTTGCCATTAGTGGTTTTAGCTAAATTTTTAAGATTCTGCATAATGGTTTCAAAAGCATGACGAAATCTCTTTTGAAATTCTTTGATTGTTTTAACAATAATTATCCTAGCTTTTTCGATAGTACTTGTATCAATTAAATCAAATGAAATGAGATTTAGAAGCCGAGTTATATAATGCTTTTCGTTTGACGTAAGCCTTAAACCAGCTGTTAATTTTCGTAATATCTGTATTGCATGGAAGTATTCATTGAAATTTCTGATCAAATAACTAACTCCTACAGCGATTTCGTTAAAGATATTTATTTCTTCTTCCGAATCAAATATTATCAGTTTATATTCATCACCATCATTGATGGTAAAGACAATAACATATGGTCCTGTAGAATCTATTGCTGAAATTTGAACAAAATTTCTAGGCTTAATTTTCATCTGGAATTCCAATGAAATATTAACTCTCTGCAGTAATTGTAATTCAAAGTTTCTTACAAGTAATCTAGCATAGTTTCGATCCTCTTCTTTTTTTGCAAAATCTAGTAAGTCTTTAGCCATTATAAAATACTGCAACTCTTCTTTCGTAATTGACGCATATGCATTATTATAAGCCATGAAAGGTAAAATTTTCAGATATTCCATAGCAGACATTAATAAAGAAATTAAATCCGGATTTTTATTGGTAATATACTTGGCAAATTTGTAAAATACTCGACTAACCCCCCTAAAACCGTCAATTATGGCCTCTGGGTATATAGGGAGTTTCTCAGGCAGTTTTTCCAATATTTTAAAGAAATACTTGCAAACCAAATCAAATTTTCCTTCTGCTACTAGCGGGTCCATAAGGTCATTGAAGACTTTACTAATATCACTCAACTTATATGATATGCGTAGAACTTCATCAAACAGACGAAGTGCCTCATCCAAGTTTCCTATCAAGCCATTTGCCGAAGCTTTGTTCGCTAAAACTGTTGCATATGCCGGTACTAAATCATGACGACCAGACTCGATGAACGAATTAAATATTTTTTCTGCTTCATTCAGACTAGATATTGCATCAGTATATCTTCCTAAATTGATTAAAATAGATCCTTTTAAGTATAAGACATTACCGAGATTCTCTATAAGATCCTTACGACCTCTTCGTATTAGATCTCTACGGATATCTTCAACTTCACTTAGAGCCTTTAGAGCTTCATCATTCCTATTTAGGTATGCTAAAGCCACACTCTTATTAAAAAGAACCATAGATAAATCTTCTAAAAATCGCCTTTCTCCCTGTTTAATAAGCTTTCGATATATCTGTTCCGCTTCATTATATGTTTTTATACCTTCCTCAGGACGCCCTAAATCATCATAAACGGTACCTTTGTTAAGCAAGATGGTAGCTAATAGAGTCTTAACACGAATTGAATCTTCATCTAAATGCTTTCTGGCCATGGCCTCGGCCTCAGTATATGTCTTTAATGCCTCATTTAGCCGTCTAAGCTTATTAAGTGCATAACTAACGTTTATCATAACATCGCAAAGGTCCATCTCTAAATCTTCACCCATTTTCACGAGTTTCCAGTAGATACTTTCTGCTTCATAGTACGCCTGTAAAGCTTTATTGAACTCTCCAATATTATCAAAAGCGATTCCCTTGCTTCGCAAAATTCTAGCTAATGCTAACAATAATTTTTTCTCATCTTTTTGTTTATCTATTGCATCTCTAAAGATCTGTTCGGTTTCAATACACAATTCTAGTGATTTTTTATGCCTTCGCGACAAACTTAATGTTGTAAATTCGTCTAAGAACAAATCAAGATAATATATTAAAAGCTCAATATTTTCTGGTTTCAAATATTTTTTTATCCTTTCCTTTGAAAGATGATAAAACGGAAGAGCTATATCAAAAAATTTTGCCTCGAACAACTTAATACCGATTTCATGGATTAATTTAGCGGATAGAACCTCATCTGAAGTATAATCATCATATACCTTCGTAATTATCTCTAGAACTTTTTCCCCATGAATATACCTAAAGACGACTGCTGAAATGGTAAAATCAAGAAAAATCAATACAGTAAGCCCTTCTAAAGCCCGTTTCTGCCTTTTAGAAAGATCTCTTAAGGCGGCTCGTCTTAGACATTCGTTTACATGGAAGAGCAACGTATCTAATTTATTTTGAATTTCCTTTCTAGCCATGAAAAAGTCCAATTCTGTTTCGCAAGCTCTTAATTTAGATATAATATCGCCCATAATTAGATGACCTTTTAGACCATGTAGAAGCGATGCCATAAAGATATCTTCTAATTTATCGCTTTTCTCGAGTAAGGAAAGATTTGGAATCATATTTTGTTGAGCCTTAATTTTTAGCTCTTCATAGAACTCAGGAGATATATTTCCTTCAAGTGCGCTTGGGATCTTCAAGAGCATACCTGAAATTTTTTCGTCTTTAATCCATTCTCTAGGCAATTTTATCACAAAATAAAATTAAAAATTTGATGAACGCTTCGTTTAAGGAAACGAATATAGAATTAGTAATCTATGAATATAAGTTTTGGTTAAAATAACGTCAGTTTCACCAGTGTGGAAAATTAACTTTTTTCGCAAGCAATCGCAAAGCTTCTCCGGTCAGAATTATTAAGTTTTTCTTTACGGCATATGCGACAAGCGGATATGATATTCCTTTCGGTTCTACAATAATGAACATGCCTTTAGCTCCCTTACCAATACTTTTAGTAGCGTTCTCTAGTTCCCTGATGTCTCTCTTATTTAATTTTATTCCAGTAGATTTTATTTCTATGAGATAAATATCTCCACCGTGAGTCTCTAAAATCAAATCAACATCTCCGATCAATCCAAATTTAGCTCTTGCATATTTTTTACTTAGTATCCTTTTAGGTCTGAATTCCAGTATATCCGTTGTTCCCATAAGGTATGTACCATCTGTGTCATCGAAAATCTTTACCTCTAAATTCTTCATAATGTACTCTTGTAGCAATTCCTTGATATAGCTCTCAATAGCAATACCAAATTTGCTAGCAAGTAGATTATAAATATCCCGCTCAGGCTGAACTTTCAAGGTTACCCAGAGAGATAACAGGGGATACTTGATTTTATATGAAACCCTTCGCTTTTCTTTCTCTTTCTCGAGAATTTCTATTTTAGCTAGTTCCTCTGCCAGAATATACGCTGAATCGAGGTCTACCCCTAGGTGCTTAGCAATATCTTTTGTTGTCTTCTCTTCAAATTCGATACTTTTTAGTACCTGGATCAATAGAGTATAATCCCGTTTAGAAATCTCTGATACAAATTTAATTACATTTTCAAAGAAATCATCGAATTCTCCACTTTTTAATAGCTCTACCGCTCTTTTCAAAACATTCTCATCAGGCTTTAGATTGATTGCTATTACTTCGATGAATTTAGGGATCCCACCAGTTATATTATATATCTCCTCAGCCTTTCTTAAATCGATTTTTGGATTTACTTCCAACGCGAATTTAACTCCTGTTTCTCGATCAAAAGGCTCAATTCTATATTTTTTGAGAATTGCAATTAAGGGACTACCAAGTTTTTTTGGCTTTATTAATGTTTCTCTTAGTTTTTTCCAACCAATACTTGTAGCAAATATCCAGAAGACTTTCTTGCTTTCAATAATACCCTTTAATAAGCCGAGTAAATCATCAATTATAATCTCCTTGCTCTGTTTTCTTATTCTCGCAATTCTTGTGGCTATTTTATCTATGAAAACATGAAATTCATCCATTATAATAGACATCTTCTGTTCTAGAGATGTGCTGTAATCTAGAATAAAATCAAAAGCTTTCTTAAGTGAAAGTAAGGGATCCCCTTCTGCTAAAAGTAAACTCAGTTTTTGCTTCTTTTCATGTTCGTCGATCTTGAGCTGATCTAAAAGGGCCTTAATAAATACAAAGGGGTCGCTTATCCAGATGCAATCAAGATATATCCCATTGATTCTCTTAACTAAATTCTTAAGTATCGTAGTCTTTCCTACACGTCGCCAGCCATAAACTAAGACTCCACAGTTAATTCCCTTCGTGACACATTGGTTATAGTACTCTAACAGGTCACGAACTTCTTTTTCTCTGTCAAACATGGAACTTACCTAATATACAATTTAGCTAAGATACATCTTAGATTACTAAATTCTTCAAAAACAATAAAAAACTTTCGTAAGAGAAACAAAATGAAAGAATAAAAATCTTGAAAAGAAAAATAAATATTTATTAGATTTTTCCTCGTTTCTTAAGATAGAATATTGCAATAGCAGCTACGGAAACTACTGCTATTACTATACCACCAATTAATATATAGTTATTTATCGTCGGAAATGCGTCCGAGGAGTCTGGCTCACCATCACCGTCAGTATCTGGATTATTTGGATTCAAGCCTCTAGCGATCTCTGTACCGTCATTTAATCCATCATCATCAGAATCTGCATCAGTAGGATCTGTATTATATTGCGTTATCTCTTCACCATCTGTCAGCCCATCGTTATCTGTGTCATTATCACTTGGGTCGGTTCCATAGTTGAGCTCGTCGATATTTGTGAGATTATCATTATCAGGATCTGCTTGCGAGTCATTAGCTACTGGATTCAACTGGTGATCCACTTCCCAGCCATCAGGCATTCCATCGCTGTCTGTATCATTATTAGATGGATCTGTTTCATGCAGATATTCCTGAAGATTTGTTAAGCCATCATTATCCGGATCTTGAGATGCATCGCTACTGTCATTGGGATCTAACTTATGGTCTATTTCCCATACATCGGATATTCCATCGTTATCAGTATCATTACTATGCGGATCAGTATTATGTAGGTATTCTTGGAGATTTGTTAAACCATCCTTATCGGGATCCTGTGATGAATCATTAACTAATGGATCAAGACCGTTTTCGACCTCCCAGCCATCGGGTATCTGATCATCATCAGTATCGCTATCTAGAGGATCTGTTCCAGTTTCGTATATTTCTTGGCCATCAGATAGCCCGTCATCATCACTATCTGTTTTTGTTGGATCGGTACCAAAATCAAGATCTTCAACATAGTCATTGACGCCATCACTATCACTATCTATAACTATCGGAAAATGATCTACTGCAGTGGAACTTATTTCATAAGGAGTATCACCTATGCCATTATGATCGAGATCAGAGCCATTGTAGTTACAGTACCAGTTCCCAATAGAACCATTATCCCAGTTATTACCAGTATTAACATCCATAACTTGCGAATCATTGCCATTATTATTCGTGAAGTAGTTGAGGTAAATTAGGTTATTTGTGCCATTGTGAATGTATAGCCCATAGGATTTAGAATTTATAAAATGGTTTCCCGTAATTATATTGTCATTACTACCCTTTGATAAGAGGAACCCATAGGAGTTATTTGATGTGATCATATTGCCTTCAAATCTGCTATCTGATACGTTGTATATAGCCAATGGGATCTGATCTGCTGGCATTGTATTAGATATGAACGAAATATGCGATGAATTTGCTATCAACGTTCCATTTTCGCTTATTATACTGTTGCCCTCTACAGTAATATTTTGAGAATTTTTAAGAATTTCAAGCCCAAAGACACCAGCTATATTATTATTTATGATAGAAACATTATTGGTTAGCCTTATTATAGCTGCCCACGATGTTAAAGAACTCACATTACTGTTACTTAGAGAAATGCTTGCGTTATATAGATATATCGTATACTGGTATGAGACTATATTACTATGCTCTACTATAATTCTGGTAGAGTTATATGCCGAAACAACACTTGAGTAAAGCGAGCTTAGATTACTATTTATTATTTCGAGGCCCGATATATCATATAGTTCAAATGTTGGATTATACTTCGAGGTAATTATCTCATCATTGAATTCGATATTCGATACATTTCTAAGCACGGAACCTTTGTGTACATTCGAAACTTTGTTTTTATTAAAAGTAAGATTTGTACCATTTTCTACAGAAAGGTATTGAAAACCATTTTCTACCGTGTTATTGTAGACAAAGCAATCATAAATATTCTCCAGATCTATTGCAACATAATTTGCTTCTATGTGAGTATTTTTTATTTCAATATGCTCGTTCCCTACATCATGAATAGCAATACCATAGCTTGTATCCGAAACGAATTCTGAATCTATTACTGATATATTTGATGAGCGTTCGAAAACGAAAAGCGCTGCATCCTGTGAATGAATCATTAAGTGAAGCAAAGAAGCATTATGAACTCTTCTTAGATAAACCCCGAATTTATTGTTATTTTGGATTGTCGATTCGTTTATAATTAAGTTATCCGTATCTTCTGCATATACAGTACCACTAGATGAACCTGATTCTAGATTACTGTTATCAATCTTTACATTCTGAGTGTTCTTGAGATAAATTGATAGATAATTAGGACTGTAAATTGTCACATTTTTGATAAATATATCGTGAGAAATATACGTCCTTATTCCTGCACTAGTTGTGCTATAATTTGCTTCTATACGAGTATTCTGTATGGTTATGTTATGAGCATTCTCTGTGAATACCCCATAGTGTGCCCCAAGAAACTCTGTATTATCGATAAAGACATTTGGAGAGTTTATCCATAAGCCATATTTATCTGACGTTGCCGGTTCGCCTAAATAAATTAGCTTTGAGTCGGTGATGAAGCATTTTCCACCGTTGTAGATTCTAAAGTACCATCGAATGCTACTATTATAGCCTCTTACTGTAGTATTGATCATCGTTAGTATTCCATTTTCCGTTACATCCAGTGCTTTTTTCGACTTGAACAATATAACTGAATCTTTTATTACAAGGCTATTGTTGACAATTATATTGCCATCAATCGTAATATTCTCACCAGAAACTGTTGTTGGGTCATTTATAATCCAGTCTCCGCTAGCAGGTGGTGGCCAAGTTCCGGTACCCGATGCTTTCAGACTTGTCGCTATTGGGACCATCATTAGAAGGATCATTAAAAAAAGGTAACAAACTTTTTTCCTCATTTCCCCACACCCTATCTAAAATTCTAAAAACGAAATTGCGATTTTTTTTAACCTATTCTATTTATAAAATTTAGTACGATATCGATGTAGAAATTTCATTTAAAGAGGTAAGATCCGTACTTAGTATAATGGTAATATAGCGCTATTAAATGCATTATTCGAACTAATCTTAATTATTTAAAAATTTATAAAGAAATCCATAGTAATAGAATTTCCTTTGCCGTATTCTACCAAAGCTACTGCCTATTCTAGCAAACGACTAATAAAAATTTCTTGCTAAGATCTAAAAAATAAGATCTATCTTTTGAGTTATACCTCTTTTCCTAATATTAACTCAATATTATTTCGCTCGGAAATTTCTCTTACTTTCTTTGCTTCTTTTTTAGGAATGCTTAAAATTATCAAGTGCAGTTTCTCAGGCTTTTTATTATATTTCCGCTCGACAAGTTTCGCTTTTTTCAAAAGTTTCAGAGCCTCATCCGCAGATTCTGCATAGGACGTTACTTCACCGATAATTAACGGATTTTCGCAGAAAAGATCTATCTCTTCGCCATCAATTTTTTTGCTATTAAGATACTGATCCGATGAAAGTATTCCTCTCTCTTGCAGATATCTAGAAATTACCTCTCTAACGAATTGCTCAAAAGTAACTCCTGCAAAGCGTCTAAAAGAGTCAAAGCCAAGCCATATTTGGCTCTCTAACTTGTTCAAACTTTTCTTAATACTAAATTGTTCGCTTTTTATTGCCTTTATTTCCTCTAAGATCTTGTTAGTTACCACTTTGCCTCACTTTACAGATCTGCTCCATCTAAATATATTGGAGTATAGTATTTTATTTAAATAAATATAGTATTCGGTAGTTTGTAGGAAGCTTATGGTGAATTTTTTGATCATCACTATAAAATGTGCTGTTTGCAAGAAAAAAATATTTGAATATTACAAAGCAGGTCATGGGAAACTTCATCGATGCTGGAAAAAGAGAATTCTCCTCGATAATAGCATTCATGATGGCGAAGAAATCAAATGCCAGTGCGGAAATCTTATCGGATATGACCGGGGTGGCTACATAAAGCTAATTGAAGGGTCTTTTAGAATTTCTATCCGTAAAAAATGACAGCTTCAAGTTATTAGCTTATTAACTCTATTTCATCTTAGAAGACTTCTTTGCCTTCTTATTCGCTATAACTTTCGCTCCCCATATTAAACTTTTTTATGCCTGATTTTCAAGTCTTTTTCTTAATACCTCTCTAACATTTTGCATGTCTCTTTTATAGAATTTGAGCATGTATAGCCAAGCGATTCCCGAGAGAACCCAAAATTGCATAGCAATTATAAGGGGATATCTCAGATCACTCATAATATCCGAAAGGAGACCAATAAAGATTATTCCAATGGATTTGGATAACAACTCCGCTATAATCATCCCAGACAATACAGTTGATCTATCTTCTGGAAGATTAATATCCGTTAGAGTACTATCTCGAATAGCTCCAACTGGCGAATTGAAGAACATCGCAATAAAGAAGATAACAAAAACAGAAGATACCACAGCGTTATTCAATAGCAGATTCGCTAATATAATAAAGGCACTTTGAAGATCTTGAGTAAAAATATCTACCCTAACGGGCATTAAGAAGAATAAGGAAAATAACTCTGCCTCAGTAATAGAGCATACCCCGGCAGCTAATGGCCTTATAACTGCCTTTTTTTCATACAGCTTATCTACAAGATATGATAGGAATAATCCGCCTAAAGCGCCTGTGCTCATAAGTCCAAGAATGAGAGACGCAAGTAACTCATTCGTATGCCAGTATCTCATTATATAATACACAGTCCATGTAAAGATTATGCCGTTGGGTATCGTACCAAAAATTCCTTGGATTGCCAAGTAAATATTACTCTTATTCTTTAAGATAAAGCCTAAGTCCTGAGGCCTGAACTTATAGGGATAGAAATACTTACTGATACCCATAGAATCCATATCCGAACGCCCTCTCGGAGGCTCAGGCATAGTCAAACTTAGAAATGTCCCTAGAGACAATAAGATAAACCCATTTATAAAAAGAGGAATACGCCATCCATACGCCATGCCTAAAAATAATGCCATACCATAACCCAAACCGAGCCCAATGCCACCAATCGTATTCCACAACATAAAAATACTTGTTCGTCGTCTTGGCTCAAATAAATCAGAAAGTACACTAAATCCTAGTGGTATAATCCCTCCGAGCATTCCTCCAACAAGTATCCAAAGAAATAAAATTACATATGGATTCTTAGTAAGTGATACCAAAATCGTTAAAATGCCTGCAAGGAAATAACTACTACCTAACAAAATCTTCCGTTCTAACCCCCTAGCATCTGATGCATATGACCATAATAGAGCAGCAATTCCACTAAAAAAGATATAGCCTCCGGTCATAACACCAAGGTATGTATCTGTTACACCAAACTCCTGACTTATCTGATTATAGTTTGGTATTGTAAGATATGAATTCATGTTCTGCAAGATGTATAATATAGTAATTTGGATGAAACCCATCCACTTGCGCTTATGCACGGTGAAGTCCCCATATATTTGCTATCTGCTATTCTTTCGATTATAATCCGATTTTTTCATACTATTAAAGAATTTCATTATTACAACCATGTTTTGCTAGTTAGTACATACTACAAGATCTATAGTGATCCGAAACCACCGTATCTGAATAGCCAATATTTAGATATCCATCCAGAAGGACTCTTGGCAGCGAGATATATAAAGAAATTCTACGAAAAATGAATAAAAAAGTAATTAGAGGTATAGAATACTCCCAGGAACTTCTATAAGCTTTCTTCTCCATATATAATAGACTGACATAATAAAACCAACTGCAAAGATCGAACCAAAAATGACCTCTAGATATAAGGAGTTTATGGGTAACTCCATATGCAAAAGCCACGGAACAGCAAAAGTAAGCCCTGCGACAATCAATGTAAGTCCTTGAATGATTATTCCCTTCCAAAAGTTATTGTAAATCCTAAGTAACTCATTATGAAAGCTCTTATAATTTTCTGGTATCAGAAACTCAGGTATTCCTTCTATCGCACTCTTGTTTCCCAAGATTATTTTCAAAATTCCTTTAATTCTTTCTTTTAAAGTGGGATCCCTATACTCTACTTCTAAATAATAAATCTTTCTTTTCATCATAAACCAGGATTCCCCTAAGGTAAATATAGAAAGGATTGCAATCAGTATTGGTATTAATATTAAATAATAGACTAAGAGGAGTATACCCAAGAAAAGCATAAGTGCAATAATCAATAGATCCAGTTCCGATCCGCTACCAATGAAAGATCCTAAAATTCCAACAAGAGGCACTCTTTCAGCTACAAAAGAAGCCATTTCACCAGATTCTTCTAGGGTCTTCTGAAATTTTTTAGAAACACCATGAATTACCGTGTAGATCCTACCCCTTATGTTCGTCAATACTTTTTCTTTATCATCTTGGAATTCAATCTCTACATCACCAGATAAACCCTTAATGAAGGCCCAGAGCTGGGGATCCGTAACCTTTAGTTCCAATGGCTCTTTCTTGGCTTCCGAATCAGAAGTTTTTGGCATAAATGATATCTTTTTGAATTTGGGATCAAATTTAATTATGTCGCCTTTTAATTTCAGCATAATAATCGATCTCCTAGCATTATAACTTTTAAAACATAAACTTATAACACATAGAGGAAAATACCACCTAAATACAGAAAATACATAATAAAAAATGTTATCTCGGCTCCCTCTTTTTCTAAAGGTATCTTAGAAACATGGGCACTAGACAATAACTAAAAATTTTATCAATTGCATCGCAAAAGCTCTTAGATTTGATGAGATTTCTTTTTCAAAGAAAGAGGGTCTACTTAAATTCTTTTTGACACTTTTAAATTACCCCCCGTATCATATTATTCCTTTAATTTAATGGAGTTTTTGCCAAATTAATGTGTGCTAGGAACTAAACTCGTAGAGGTGATTTTTTCAATCGGTTAAGTAATTTAGTTGAACTTATAATTAAATTAATTGAATTTTAGAAAATAAAATGTGGGTTTAAAATGGGAAAACTTATCCCAACAATTGTTGGAATAATTCTCCAAGTGGGAATTCCCTACTTACTACACTCTACAGAGATTTCTTTCTCTCCCGAAGTAACTACTGTTCTTGTCCTTATAATACCTGCTTTCATTGCCAGTTTGCTTGCAAGAAGCGATGGCGATGGCGGCATCTGGTTTCTTAACTGTATTTATACCTACGTTTGTTTTTAGCATACTCCTTATCTTTAACGCTCTAAGTCTTTTATCTAGTCCTGTTTCTAATATTCTCGAAGTAGTATTTGTAGGTCTTGGTGAAATACTTACACTGATTTCCGGAATCTTCCTAGTCATTTTTAGTGTGATCCTCGGCATTCTTGGAGCGATTATTGGTGCAATCGGCGGTTTTATTACCAGTAAATTCGCTCCTAGCGATTAATATATTCTTTGATTCAGGCTGATTCTAATTATATAACA
>Ga0164318_10000428_pt1 | contig 31767 bp, 21 predicted proteins | sample GuaBasSedimGuay9_FD_113734 | JGI IMG/M metagenome (GOLD analysis project Ga0164318, IMG submission 113734) | Subseafloor sediment microbial communities from Guaymas Basin, Gulf of California, Mexico - Guay9, Core 4571-4, 0-3 cm | ecosystem: Environmental > Aquatic > Marine > Hydrothermal vents...
AATAAACGGCTATTCAGGCGGAGCCGGAGGATGGGTTTACAAAACCGATGATGGCGGGCAGAATTGGAATATTCTGGCTTCTATGGGTAATCTCCTTGATATTTCGTTCCCGCCCGGTACAGATCCGAACAATCCAATTGGATATGCCTGTGGAGATGCAGGGCGGGTTTGGGAGATAACTTCGACCCTTACTGATTTAAATACAGGGCTTACTGGAAACTTCAGGGGCATCAGCGCACCCTCCGTGAATCATATGTGGGCCTGTGGCGGAAACCGTATTTATTATTATAACGGCACTGACTTTACTTCTCAAATAGCCCCGGGAGGAACCTTCAATGACATACATTTTATCAACAACCAGGAAGGATGGGTTGTGGGAAATCAGGGAATAATAGGCCATACTACAAACGGAGGAGCAGCCTGGATCACTCAGACAAATCCTGATACTCAGGACAGAAGCCTTTATGGCGTGTTTTTCCTGGATTCTAATACAGGATGGGCTGTAGGATTTAATGGAGTAATACTCCACACAACAGATGCAGGTACCACGTGGATCATAATAGGAGCAGGACTTACAACAACGTTCCTTAGAGGAGTACAATTCACTTCCACTACAAATGGTTATATAGCAGGAAATAATAAAACGCTTTTAAAATATACCGAGATTTCAGGTATTGGAGATAATACTTCACCCGTCGAATTCGAGATTTTTCCTAACCCGGCTATTGATGAGTTTCGGGTTCAAAGTTCTGAGTTTAAAGTTAGCGGAGCTACTTTACAGCTGTTTGGATTAAACGGCAAAAAGCTGCTTGAAAAAACCATTCCCAAAGGCAGCGAAGAAATAGCGGTAGATGTGAACAAACTTGAAAGCGGAATGTACTTCTGCCGAGTAACAGTTGATAATAAAAGTGTAACGAAAAAATTAATAATTCAGAAATAGATGAAGCCCGAAGTCAGAAGTCGGGAGTGGTTCCCGAAAACTTCCAGATTCAAAAACGAATACATTAATAAATCTCCCATATAGCACAACGGTTTTCTCCCCCCTCCGCCTGCCAAAGCGAAGCGGCGGACAGGTGGGGGGAGATGCCGCAGGCAGAGGGGGTCAAAAACAAAAAACCATGAAAAAATCTACAATTAACACAACGATTTTCTCCCCTTGGGGGACCTGCCTGCCGGCAAGGCAGGGATGTCCGCAGGACAGAGGGGTCAAAAAACAACTCCTCCTTTCAGCTTTAGCCTTTGTACTTTGTACTTTGGCACTTGCCCAAACCGAAATCATCCAACTTCCCGATAACGGTAATCTTAAATGGTCTATCAACAATGTAGGTCCCGGGACTTTTACCGACAACCCACAACATGCGACCATTGGTCCTGACGGGACGGTCTATGTAAACACGCAGCAGTCGTATCTGGTAGCCCTGGATCCATCAGATGGAACTGAGCTATGGGATTTGTCAGGACACATCTTCCAGCCGTCCATTGGTGCTGATGGAACACTTTATTCAGGAAACTCAACGGATATGGTGGCCGTCAATCCTGACGGATCTGAGCGATGGAGGCTTCCGCTTGGCATTGGTATTTCAACTTCGCCGGCCCTGGCAGCAGATGGTACTGTTTACGTGGGTGCAGACCAATATCTGATAGCTGTCGATCCGATTGCACAAACGGAACTATGGCGGATGGCTACAGGTGCCGGAATTGCAAATGCACCTACTGTCGGCTACGATGGCAGTGTGTATGTTACTTCAGGCAGTGATCTTGTAGCAGTCAATCCTGCAACGCAGACAGAATTGTGGCGCTTTACCACAGATGATCCTATCACATCTTCTGCGGCGCTTGGTGCCATGGGGATGATTTATGTTGGTGCCAACTCACAGCTGTATGCTATCAATCCTGATGGAACAGAAAAATGGAAATTCAAAACGGGGGCCTATATCGGGGCTGCTCCTGCTATTGGTTCTGACGGTACAATATACTTGCCCGTAAGTTTTATTGCCTCGGGATATTCAGGCTACGGTTTACTTATTGCACTTCATCCGGACGGATATTCGAAATGGCAGTTTCGGACTGATTATTACAACCTGTCATCGCCTACTTTAGGTGCTGACGGTAACATTTACCTTGCCTCTATGGGATATATGGGACTATTGGCGATAGATGCTTATGGAAATGAAATATGGCGTTACCCTGCATTTGGAAATGCCAGATGGAGCCCCCCCATGGCACCGGACGGAACCATCTATTTCTCTGCTTCACTGGGCACTTTTACAGCTTTGGAAACAACCAGCGGCGGACTTGCTGATACCCCCTGGCCCATGGATGGCCACGATGCGCAACATAGCGGAAGGAATAGTGAGTTTACACCATCTTGTCCCGGGCCGGTGATCAGTACTGAGCCCGAAAACCTGTTGATTGAGAGTGGTGACATTGCCACCCTCACAGTTATAGCCAATGGCGATGAACCAATGAATTACCAGTGGTATGATGGGTTTACCGGGGATAAAACCAATCCGGTTGGAACGGGAGCTAATTTTACCACACCGGCACTGTCTGAATCTAAATTCTACTGGGTTGAAATCAGTAACAGCTGCGGATTCACATTTAGCAGAAGCGTGACGGTGGCAGTTGGAATTGAAGGCCAACTCAAATGGTATTTTGAGGCAAATGAAGAGGTTTTGACCTCCCCGGCTCTTGCCGATGACGGAACGGTTTATTTTGGTACAGAAAGCAGTACGCTCTATGCCCTTAACCCTGACGGCACGGAAAAGTGGGAGTTTCAGGCGTATCATACTCCATCAGTTCCTAACCCGGGAAGTATTGATAACTGGATATTGGGTTCCGACCCGACTATTGGCCCGGATGGGACCATTTATTTTGGAAGCGGTGGCCTTTACTACCCTGAAGGAGAACAGGTCGTTTTTGGGATACTGTGGGCGCTTAATCCTGACGGCAGTGAGAAATGGCGGCATTTAATTGATGAAGCAGAGGAGTATTGGTCTGACCTCTTTGCCAGTCCGGCCCTGGGACTGGATGGGACTCTTTATATTACTGACAGAACAGCCCGCTTAAATGCAATCAATGGCGATGGTAGCAGAAAATGGCGGTTTGAAACTCCGTTTGAATATGGAAGCAGCTACTCGAGTCCGTCGATTGGTCACGACGGCACCATCTATTTCAGCATGGGTTGGTCGTTAGAAGGATTATATTACCAGAGGATTTATGCGGTGAATCCAGATGGAACAGAGAAATGGCTATATCAAACGGATAATGCCTCTGGAATGTACGGAGGGTTTGCATCACCGGCCATTGGTTCCGACGGGACCCTTTTCGTATCCGGTTCCGGGGAGTACTTTCTGGCACTCAATCCCGATGGTACAGAAAAATGGCGGTTTCATGCCGGAGCCTTCTGCAGCAATGCTGCGATCGGGGCCGATGGAACGGTTTACTTTAGCGCCGGCCGGGACTTGGGACATGTGTACGCCCTCAATCCTGTTACGGGTGAACAGGTTTGGAAAACCGCTGCCCTGTTGGGTGAATCACTAAGCTATACAGCACCTGCGGTAGGTGCTGATGGAACGATCTATGTCCGCATGGGTGACAGAATCTACGCGCTTAATCCGGTTGACGGTTCGGAAAAATTTAATGTATATAGCATGGGTGAAGGTACCTATTCCTCTCCCGTTATTAGCCCTGACGGGACGCTTTATCTTGGACGGGGGTATCCCAGAATAAGTGTAACCACAGGATATATTTGGACTATTTTCACAAATTCCATGGGGCTGGCAGACAGCCACTGGCCGGTTCACGGGCAAAATAACGCCCATTGGCAACGCGACCCGAATGCCACCATAAACTGCGAAGCACCGGTCATTACATCCCAACCACAGGATCAGACGATTATTATGGGTGAACAGGCCACCATTACCGTAACAGCAACAGGCACCGCCCCGCTTTATCAATGGTACCAGGGCAATCCCGGGGATATGGGAACACCTGCCGACACGGGTGCAATACTCATTACACCGGCACTTACGCAAAACACGGACTATTGGGTGCAGCTAAGCAATGCCTGTGGAGTGGAGGACAGCCAAAAAGCAACGGTAACGGTAATTCCAAGTTCAATATCAGAAACAGATGCTGATGCAATGGCAGTCCACATCTTTCCCAATCCGGCCGGCAATGAGTTCCGGGTTTCGACTTCCGGGTTTCGGGTTAGCCAAGCTACTTTAGAAATATTCGACCTGAATGGAAGAAAACTCCTCGAAAAATCCATTCCCAAAGGCAGTGAAGAAGTGACGGTGGATGTGAGCGGATTAATGAGTGGGGTTTATTTGTGTCGCCTGATAATAGAAAACAAAAGTGTAACGAAGAAATTGATTATTCAAAAATAGAAGAAGACGGAAGTCGGGAGTGGTTCCCGAAATCTTCCGACTTCAAAAACGAATACATTAATAAATCTCCCATATAGCACAACGGTTTTCTCCCCCCTCCGCCTGCCAAAGCGAAGCGGCGGACAGGTGGGGGGAGATGCCGAAGGCAGAGGGGGTCAAAAACAAAAACCATGAAAAACCTACTTCTTTTAATCACTTTCACCTTTTTCCTTTCCGTTTTTTCCTTTTCGCAAGAATACGGCTGGACAGACATCAGTGGCAATATGCCTGAATATGCTAACCTTAATGACGTTCATTTTATTGGCGATGAAATTTGGATTAGCGGTTGGAATAATGGCGTATTTTACTCTTCAGATGGTGGTGAAACTTTTCAAATACAACCCATACCAGCAAACTCTGGGATAACTTCTTCTGTTTTTATGAAAACCGCAGAGCTTGGATATGTGGTAACTTATCTTGGCAACATTCTTAAAACGACTGATGGAGGAACAACATGGACTACAATGTATGAGCCTGGTGGAGTTCTAAATTCAGTTCACTTCCCGCCAAATTCTGAAACCGGATATGCATGCGGAACTAATGGCACTGTTTGGTCATTTGATGATACAAGCATAACAGATATTTCGCCACCGGATAATGCTTCAAACTTACAGTCAATTTGTTTTCCGGAAGATAACAATGATGGAAAAGTCTGTGGTCAAACTACTGTCGCCAGATACCTCAATAATACTTGGAGTAATCTTCAATTTTATGATTGTACTTTATTTTATAACTCAATCTTCTTTATTGATGATACTACTGGCTGGAGTGTGGGAATTAATGGAACAATTATACGCACTATTAATGGAACCCATTGGGTAGTCAAGGCAAGTAATACAACCAAAAACTTAAACGACGTATTCTTTATCAATTCACTTGAAGGTTGGTCAGCAGGCACAGAAGTACTCTTACATAGTGTTGATGAAGGAGAAACCTGGACCCAGGAATTAGCAAGCCAGACTATTGGAATGGAGTTGACCGCAATCTATTTTACATCTGCAAATAATGGCTATGTTGTTGGAAACTATACTGTGTTAAAGTATGGCGAACTTTCAGGCATTGGAGAGGAAATTAAATCCTTGCAATGTAACATCTCCCCCAACCCCGCAAAAGACAAACTGCAAATAAAATGTCCGGATTTTAGAACGGAAAGCGGGACAATTGCAATCCTCAGTTTGTACGGAAAAGAGCTGTTGAAAAGGGAGATTGTAAAAGGAGTTGAAAATATAGAAATAGATGTGAACAAACTTGAAAGCGGAATGTACTTCTGCCGGGTAAGGGTTGATAACAAAAGTGTAACGAAGAAATTAATTATTCAAAAATAGATGAAAGCTCCGTATTATTTCACATCAACCAATACAGCCTCTTCAATAATCAGGTCGTAAGCATAGCCGTAGCCAAAATCTTTGTCGAGGATTACGAGGCCTTCAAAGGTAGCAATGTCATCAATTTTAACAACATCGTCTGTAGTAATTGTAATGTCAAAATTGTCTCCACTTATTGTTCCATCCTGGATGTGTACCCAGTTTTTCCCCATTACTCCTGTGGTAAACTTTACAACTTTGCCATGTATTTTCACCCTTTTTCCTGCAAAATCTGATTTGTTGTCATACAGTTCTGCTATGCTGATTTCGCCTTCTAACTGTTCAATGTTTTGAACTTCCATATTCCCGACTCGTGCCGATCCTTTCTTGTCTCCGCTCACCATGCCGGCTTTTGGGAAGGGTTTGTCGCTGACTGCCTGAATAAAATAAATGCGATCGAAAGTCCTGTTTAGTTCTTTGCTTGGGAAATTTTCCATTTCCATAGAGCTGTCAAAATAATAGGTACTGCCTTTTACAATATCATCCCGTCTTGGAATAGCACCCCAGTATTCTTCTCCATCTTCTTCAAATTTTAAATAAGTATAAGAAGGCGTTTGTAGAATTTCAACCACTACACCTGCCCGTAAATTCGAATTGTTATCTTTTGTACTGTAATCATCACTCTCTTTATAGTTAGGTGAATCGCAGGCAAACAATGTAAATAGAAAAACGATTGCCAAAAAACTGGATATTTCCTTCATTTTATAAAATATTGGTAGACCCTAAAGATTTTCAGCAGCAAAAATAAGGAATGTTGGTGTAAATCCTGTGTATGGAATTAGAATAAAAAACGATTAGAAGGGGAATTTATTCACTCCATCCAGGGATCCATATTGGTATTGGTACTTGAATAAATATCGGTATTGTTGTATCGTAAAATGGTGGTCAGCATTTCGAGTTGTACAATGGCTTTTTTGTCTGATTTATCTCTTGAAAGGATTAGATTGTAATCGTTGATAGCTTTGGGGTTTTGCTGGATTTTCATATACAATTCGGCACGCAGGTGAAGCAAAGCGGAATCAAATTTTTTAACATCAATTAAGCCACTGATTCTGGTAATCAACTCCTCAATATCTTCTCTTCCTGCAACCTTGTCAACAAGTTCCTTAAGTTGTTTTAAATCTACCTTCATTCCAATCATTTGCTTATTCGTAGAAGCAAATATAAGAACTGGTTTCGATTACAGTAAGTTTGAAGTTCTTGCCTTCGGGAACAGAAAAACTCTCGCCAAGGTCACAGGTCTTCCACTCTTCCTCATCTTCTGTCCAAAAGCCAATTTTTCCGGAAGTTACAGTAAAGATTTCCTTTTTTAAGGAACCAAACGAGTATTCACCCGGCGCGATAATTCCAACTGAAAAAGATTGCATTTTGTCGTCATATGTAAGTGACATGACTTTGTCTCCGTGGTATTTTCTTAGTTCAAACATCGAAATAGGTTTTAATTAAAATGTAAATATACAGTTTTTTTGCATATGATGCAAATACTGTGAAAAACAGCTGTTCTTGCAGAAGGAAAGGACTTAATCACTTTTAGAAATTCTGACCATTTTGATTTCAATATCTCCATTCTCGGGGTAAATCGTCAACCAGTCGTTGTCCTCAGAAAACCATTTATACTGGTTGCCAACACGAATGATGAAATCGTTGTATTCTGTTCCCTTGGGAACCTGAACCACGAAGCCACCGTTCTTGCCTTTTTTACTACCATAATTGAAAATTATTTTGAAGGATTCTCCACCAATGTTTCTGGCTTTTATGAGGATGTAATTGCTTTTTCTGACATTGATTGGGAGTGGTTCAAAATTGAAACGCTCGGTAACTTCGGACTTGATGACAATTGTTTCATTAACAACATCAGTAATGGCGTTTACTTCGATCAGGTTGGTGATTTTTGTAATTTGCTGCTGAGGGTAATCTTCATCAGGTTTGATGGCCTTCGCATTTTTGTACGATTTGATGGCTTTATCGTAAATTTTTGTTACATAAAGCTTATCAGCGTCTGCAATGGCTATATCGTACTTTACTTTTGCTGCTTTCAAAATTTCAGCCAGGAATGTGTTACATGATGCAATGCGTTGTTTGGGATAAGCTTCAGTGGGTTTAATGCTTTCGGCAACTTTATATTGTAAAACAGCCTCCTGGTAATTCTCCTGTTCGTAAAAATTATTGCCCTTAACTAGGGCATCGTCATATCTTTTTTGTTGTTCTAGTGCCAGCTTTTTTAACAGGCTTGCAATTTCTTTCAGTTGTTTTTTTGGGTAGTCTTCTTTACTTTTTAGTTCAGTGGCTTTTTCGTACTCCATTTTTGCCAGCTCATAACTTTCTTCTCCAAAATAAACATCACCTTTGGCAATTGCTTCATCAAAAGCTTTTTGCTTTGTAATGGCTTTTTCATAGTTTAACTTAACAATTTTTACATCTGATAATTTCTTTGCGGCTATAGGGTCTTTTGGCTTTGCAAGGAGGGCTTCTTCGTAAGCTAGTATTGCCTGATCGTAAGCAGTAATTTCTTGAAGCGAGTCGCCTTTTGCAAGCAGTGCAGCCGAAATTTTTGATGCTTTTTCCTGTTCTATGCGTACGATTACAATGCTGTCAATCCGCGCAATTTGGATTTTTGGCTGGGCATCGTAAGGTTTAAGTTCGAGGGCATTTTCGTAAGCGCTTTTCGATTCTGAGAGTTTGTCTTCCTTAAAAAGCCTGATTGCCAACACCATTTGAAGGGCAAAAGCATCGTCAATTTCTTTTTGCTTTTCGGCATTGGCCAACAGCTGTTGAATCTCAGTTATCTTTCCGGCAGGATAGGTTTCCAGTGATTTAAGCACTTGTGCTTCTTCGTATTTTTTGATAGCCAGATCGTAATTGCCATCCGAAAACAGCCTGTCAGCTTCAGTAATCAATAAACCGTAGGCGGCATCTTTTTTATTTTCTTCAGCTTGTAAAGCAAATATTGTTTCGATGGCGGCAAGTTGATCTTTTGGGTAATTATCGTCCGGTTTGGTTTCCAATGCAAACGTGTATTTTTCCTTTGCCCGGCTGTATTCTTTTTCTTCGAAAAGTTTATCAGCTTCAAGGAGCATTTGCGCATAATTAGCATCGAATGCCTTTTGTTGATTTGCAAACCAGGCATTAATCTCGTTTAGTTTTGTTTGTGGATAGTTCTCAGTTGGTTTCAAAATGAGCGCCAGGTTGTATTCGGCCTTGGCTCCGGCATACAATTGAAGGGCCAGCAGACTGTCGGCAGAAGTTATTGAACGGTTGTAATTCTTATCCAGATCTTTTCGTTGCAATGCCAATTGATCGTCTATTTTTAGGATCATATCAGCAGGGTAGGTATTTTCAGGCCATAGTTTTCCGGCTTCCCTGTATTTTTCTTTGGCACTTAAAAAATCTTTACTAATGTACATTTCATCAGCCGCTTCCACTTGTTTGTTGTATGCCTGTTGATTTTCGGCTTGTGGTCTGATGGCTTCAATTTTGGCTGCTACATCGGTATTGTTGGGAAATAGTGCCTGGGCAGTTTCATAATGTTCGAGGGTTGTTGCATAATCTTTCACCAAAAGATAGCGGCTTGCCAATTCCATTTCTTCATTAAAAGTAACGAGATTGACTTCTTTTTCGGCTTGAAGCAGTTTTGCACTTGCAATTTTTTCTTTTGCTAAAGTCCGTTCTGGAAAAAGGATTCGCGCATTGTTAAAGGCATCAATAGCTGCGGGATAGTTTCTTGATACCATCAGATCGTTGCCTTCATTCATCGATTTATTGTATGCATTAATCCTGTCTTTTTCTTCGGTTTGTATGCGTTGGATGTCTGCTATTTTCTTCAGGGCATATTCATCATTGGGAAGTATTGATAATGCTTTTTGGTATTGTGCTTCCGCTTTTTCCAGTGCGCCTTCTTCGTAAAAAATATCAGCGATATCAACAATGTCGAAATAGGCTTCCTCCTTTTCCATACCCGATTTTAATTGCGCAACAATGGTGGCAATCTGTTCTTTGGCATAAGCATCGCCGCTCTTGTATTTAAGCGCCATTTGGTAGTACGCTTTGGCATCCAGATACTTTTTTTGCTGGTAATTTTTATCAGCCAAAACAATGGCTTCGTCGTAAGTTCAATCTGTTGTGCAAATAGGGGAGGAATCAAAGCGAATAGCACAAGAAGTAATGCCAACAGGCGGGGTAAAGCAAGTTTTTTTATCGTAAAATAGAGTTGCATTTGTTTCAATTCAATTGCTTGTTTAACGTTGAATGTCCTTAATTATTCTCTGAAAAAACCACACCATCACGAATGGTCATTTTTCTGTCTGCCATTGCTGCCAATTCACGGTTGTGGGTAACAATAACAAAAGTTTGTCCCAGCTCTTTTCTGAGTTTAAAGAAGAGTTGGTGTAAGCCTTCTGAGGACTCAGCGTCCAGGTTTCCCGATGGCTCGTCAGCCAATATAACGGTTGGCTTGTTAATCAGCGCCCTTGCAATGGCCACCCGCTGTTGTTCTCCTCCTGACAGTTCGTTCGGTTTATGTGAAGCACGTGCTGCAATTCCCATCATTTTGAGTAAGAGGTTGGCTTCTTTTTCTGCTTCATTTCTGTTCTTCCCAGCGATAAATGCAGGAATGCAAATGTTTTCTAAAGCAGTAAATTCGGGCAATAGGTGATGAAACTGAAAAACGAATCCGATTTTTTGATTCCTGAATTTTGAGAGTGCCTTGTCATTAAGGGAAGAGACATCTGATTCTTCGATAATTACACTTCCCTGATCCTGCTTTTCGATGGTTCCTAATATCTGCAATAAGGTTGATTTTCCTGAGCCGGAAGCACCAACTATAGATACGATTTCCCCCTGGCTAATTATTAAGTTAACACCTTTTAAAACCTGGAGGCTACCGAAAGCTTTGTGAATATTTTGGGCTCGAATCATGTTGAATAAATGAGGGTGCAAAGATAGGAAATGAATTGTGAATGAAAGTTTGAAATTATTGCCTGGGTAAAAGAATTACCAACCAATTGTTTTTTTTGGTTCTACTAGGAATTTGGTGGAATGCTAAAAAATACTCAACACTCAATATGCAATAGTCAACACTCAAGTGTTTATACCATTTGCACTACAAAATGTGCTGAATTGAGTCTGAAAGTTACACCAAAAAACTTACAAACTAACATCACAAATTACACGAATAACTTTTTGGATTCAAAAAGCCAAATTCGATAAATTCATTTAATCCGTTGACTATATTACCTTTGACAATAAGAGGTATTCGCAAAGGCGCATTTTAATGTTTAATTGGCATTACACCTAAATTTATTTCTAAATACTAGGGATGCATACTGATTTATAAAACAAATATTTAGGAGATTATTGATGATAATAGACGGATTTTCAAATGATTTGAATGTTCGGTGTTATTTAGTCCCTCTCTCTTCACTTTTTTATTATTTATTGAGTGTTGATTATTGAATATTTATTTATCCATTAAAATACCAGTCGAACCGCATTTTTTTGTGTGATGTGGTTTTTGTTGTAACTGTAATTTTCGTTTGTACTGAAGTTTAATATTCATTTGAAATCCACTTTATTTGATGGTGGTTATGTTCTTTTTGTTATACATATTATTTCTTAACTGGAAGGATGGAAGGGTGGAAGAAGTCACTAAATCATCCAACCATCCTTTCTTCCTTTTTTCTTCCATCCTTCCAGTCGTATTTCGATGAAGCGCCCTATGGGTGCAATTCAAGTCCACCTTCTTTGAGGGTGGATTCTTTAATCATTATAAATTAGACAATTGCTTAATAATTTCAGGCTGCTTTATTATATTTGCGTATTAAAATCGATAACAAAATGAATGCATTTTTCAGCAAAGAATTTTATGGCAATACCGTATTGGATTGGGTAATTGCGATGTCTATTATTATCGCTTCCATTTTATTGGCAAAGTTGACTTTCTTTTTATTGGGCAGGTTTATCAAACAGTTTACAAAACGAACAAAAAGTAAACTTGATGACATCATTATCGATAAATTTGAAGAACCGGCTGTTTTCGGTATTATTATCCTTGGAATTTGGTATGGAATAAATTCCTTGAGTTTAAGTGATGGTGTTCACACCCTGCTTGTAAATACGTATTATTTTTTAATTACCTTCAATGTTGCATGGTTTATTACCCGCTTGTTGGATGCTATAATTGAGGAGTATCTTGTTCCGGTAGTTGAAAAAACGGAAACTGACCTGGATGACCAATTGTTACCTGTATTGCGAAAAGCAATTCGCATCGCTATCTGGATACTTGCCATTGTAGTTGGCTTAAACAATGCCGGTTACGATATTGGTACAATAATAGCAGGCCTTGGTTTGGGTGGACTGGCCTTTGCCCTTGCAGCAAAAGATTCGCTCTCGCATTTGTTTGGTGGTTTTGTGCTCTTTACTGATAAGCCATTTACAATAAACGACCGGGTGCTAACAAATGGTTTTGATGGTATTGTGAAGGAAATCGGGATGAGAAGTACACGGATAAGAGTGCTTGATGGAAGGGAAGTAACCCTGCCCAATGCAGATATTGCCAATAATTCAATAGTAAACGTAAGTTCAGAACCTGATAGAAAAATAACTGTTGACCTTGCTCTTACTTATAAAACATCCACAAAACACCTCCGCTTGGCAATGGAGCTTTTAAAGCAACTTACTGTTGAAAACTCAAATGTTAATGAAGCAAAAACAGTAACGGCCTTTACCGAGTTTAGTGATTTTTCCCTGAAAATCAGGTTTATCTATTACATTAAAAAAGGCGCCAGTGTTTTTGATACAATGACTGAAGTAAATTTTGAAGTGCTTGAAAAGTTCAATGCTAACGGGCTGGATTTTGCATTTCCAACACAAACTATTTATAATGTAAATTGAAAGTGTTTTTGAAGAATACCTATTTCTTGGTATTGTAAGCACTTTAATACTACAATAAGTTTGCAGCCTTTAACTGAAAAAGCAAAGTAAAATGAATTTTTGGAAAAGCTTAATTGTACTTGCAGCATTTGTATTTATTGCCCCACAGTTATTTGCCCAGGTTGGTGGAATTTCGGGCTCGAAACTCGGAGCCGTTTGTGTGGATGTAGTTGATCATAAAAAGATAGAATTCGAACCCGCTTTTTATCATACAAGGGCTTCAAAATACTGGAACGACGAGAGTAGTTTGCAGAATTTGTACAGTACTGGTGATAGTGTCAGGACGGTAACGGGAATGAATTTTAGGTTCACCTACGGTCTTTGGGACAGGTTGGAAATTGGTGTCAGTATATCTACAGATATGGCAATGAGTAATTGGGGTGCAAGGTTTGTTGCATTTCAGAACGAAAAAATTGGTGTGGCCATAATTGCCGGTACCAACATTCCATTTGGAAATGGGGATATTCATCAGAAAACAAGGTTCTCAGAACTCTTAACATCAGTTGGTGGTGGGGGTGTTTTTACAGCCAGTTTTACCGAAAACCTCTCTCTTGATTTTGTTGCACAGTATATGACATTTCTAAAAAAAACAGACAACAACAGCAAAGGCAGCTGGTATTTTAATGCAGACCTTGGGTACTATTTCTTCAACCGTCAATTACAAGTGATTGCAGGTTTGGGCTATCAGGATGCAGTATTTGAGAGTTTTACGAATCAAATCTTAACAGTCTATCCCGGCATTACTATCGAAACCGGAAAAAATTACATCATTGTAATTAGTGCTCCTTTTGATGTTTATGGTCAAAACACCCTGAAAAATGCAGGCATTAATTTTGCTTTGACACTAACTTTTAATTAGAATTGGAGATTCTTCCATAAAACGGTTCCTGTCGAGGGAAGCAAAGCGACGAGATATCCCCTGAGAGACAGGGTTTCGCCTTGGGGATTTCTCTCCGCCCAAAGCGGATTGAAATGATAATTGTTTTTGTTGGGTTGGAGTTTATAGCTATCAGGTTTAAACCAGGTTTTTGTATGAATAAGGATTTTAAATCCTTTTCCCTTTGCATTCAGATTTTCAATCTGAATGAGCCTGAACTTACTCAATTATCAATTTCCGGACAACCGATGTTTGCTTTGTTTGGATTTTTAAGTAATAGCTCCCAGCGAGATTGTAAGCAAGATTGATAGACAGTTGAGAAGTATTTGGCGGGTACTGTTCTGCATAAAGCAATTTACCGGTGACATTGAAAATTTCTACTTTTTCAATGTCACTTCCATCAATATGAAGGGGTTCGTTGTGTAACGGATTGGGATAAATATTGATTGCTGGAACAATGTTTTCTTCAACACTTAAACCGGCAATCCGAACAGAGAGATAAGCGGTATCAGTTGCACATCCTGCAAGATTGTGGGCAATGGATTTGAGGGTTCCGACTCCGTATGTTCCCCACAAAACCCTGATTTGATTGGCGGAGATCGTATCGGTAATTCCCCCATTTACAACTTCAAAGGAGTAGGTGAGGCCCTCGTTTTCCGGAACAGTGTAAATAGCTGTATTAAATGCCAGTATAACTGTGTCGCCAATAATTGAAAAATTATCTGGATAGTCCATTACCAAAAGGTGCATGCTGCGAAGGCTGTCTTTACCACATTGGCTGGTAAATGATTTTTGGTCACTGCCACTTTCCGTATAATAGTTGCCTTCCCACAATAAACTGTCGCCTGTACAAATAAAAAAATATTGCTGAATATCAAAATCCTCACAAAGTTTAACTACCCACATATCTACATTTCCCGAAGATTCTTCCACATCTCCATCATCAGATGCTGTATATCCTGTAATAAGATAGCCAAAGTCTTTGCTATAAGTCATTGCGTTGGCACCATCGGTTTCACTGCCACCCAACGACCGTGTCCAGTTAATTTGGCCGTTGCTGTATGTTTTTACTATCCACATATCGCTCGAACCGTGGTTGTCGATAACATTATTGTCGTAAGAAAAACTGTAACCGGTTAGCAAGCATCCACCGTCCATATATTTTAGCTCTTTGAGCACATCGTTTTTTGAACCACCATAAGAACGTTGCCATATAATACTTCCAGTTGAATCGCAGGAGACTATCCAATAGTCATCAAAGCCAAGGTTTTTACTTACATCGTAATCCGATGATTTGGAAGTTCCTCCCAGGATAAAACCGCCATTTTTATTCAATGCGATGGCTGTTCCATTTTCGCTGTCCGACCCACCATAATTTCGTTCCCAAAATAAATTTCCTGATAAATCAATTTTGGCCAACCAGAAGTCTTTTCCCCCGTAGTTATTGCCAACATCGCCATTTGATGAACGGCTGCTGCCGAGCATTAGAAAACTGCTGTCATTTAGTTGTTCTATATCCGAAAAGGTTTCATCTTCAGAACCACCGTAAGTGTTTTCCCATTCGATGTTGCCAAGTGCATCTATCTTCAAAAGCCAAAAGTCGGTGCCACCATGCGTTTCGTTCACATCTCCATCTGTCGATTTGGTAGTTGCTGCGATGAGAAAACCATCGTCATTGGTTTGCATTATATTGTTTCCAAGATCGCGTGAGGTACCACCAAAACTTTTTTCCCATTCAATGTTACCGTTTTCATCTATTTTCAGTACCCAGCAATCGTCCCAACCTTTGTTTTCGCTGACATCCCCGTCTGATGAATTTGAATAGCCGACAAGTATAAAACCACCATCTTTGGTACTTAGCATTTTACTGGGTATTTCGTGTCCCGAGCCTCCGTAAGTCTTTTGCCAAACAAGATCGTTTGTTTCATTTACCTTGGCAATAAGATAGTTGACAGTGTCACCACCAGGAAAAATATCGCCGGCAATAAGATATCCGCCATCAGTGGATGCCGCTATAGTCCGCCCATAATTATCAGCACCTCCGCTGATGCTTTTTTGAAACATGATTTCCGGGTTCTGTGAGATCAGTAACTGGCTAAGAAATACTAATATAAATAGGAGTAAAAGATGGTTTTTCATGGGCTTATTTTAAAATGCGAATATACTTTAACCAATCTAATGACAATAGTTTTGGTGATTTGGTTGGCAGGATGAGGATTTTTTTTGAGGCTGGTTACAAATTTATTTCATTCGCTAAAAACAATTGCACGGTAGGTGTAGATTTCAGCATTTTTCCAGCCATCCCATCCAATGCCGGCTTTGTCCTGCGAACAATGACCCAGAAATTCTTCTTTGGTCCATCCTGTCTCGATAGCAACTTGTGGCAGGAAAGTGCCGCTTTGCTTACCTTTTATGATGTATATGCCATCCCTACCCAATTTGATTTCATCAATTGATTGAATTTTTTTAAGTGGTGTTAAAACAGAGATTTCGATTTCAATGACATCCATTTCATAGGGTTTTACTTGCTGAAAACGAAAATCTTGAGTAGCTGCTGCAATGGCCATTTTCTGAACAACTTTGTATAAGGCTTCCTCGCTAAAAAACCGGCCAATGCAACCACGTAATTGATGCTCCTTGTTCAGTGTAACAAATGCACCACTGCTTTTTTTCAAGTTGTCGCTAAACTGTTCCGGGTCCAATAGTATTATTTCACCAGTGTTGAGGTATTCTTCAATGGTAAGCCGGGCAATATTGATTAAATCTTCTTTGTCCTGCTTGCTCAGAAAATCGCTGCTATGGTCTATATTTTTTTGTGTGAGTACGATTGAAAAATATCCAACTACACGGTTTTTGTCACCGAAGCTTACATCACCAGAATTGCGGTATTTAATAGGTGCGAATTTCACATTAGACATGTTTTCAGTCATGTAAAGCAGTGTAAGGAGGGCTGTTCGGCCGCAGGCAGAAGTTACCATTCCCGGATAATGCATGTTTGTGTTTTCGCGAATTGCCTTTTCAAATTCAGAAACATTGTTAGAAAGTATTCCCAGCGCAGTGAGGCTGTCAGCTTTTTGTGCATCGTGATATTTCGGGTAGTGCGAAAAATCGGAACTAATTATAAAAAGGTTGTCAGCATTGAGATATGGCTTGAGTGAACTTGCGATGGATTGCAGTGCTTTTTTATTGTCGGTACCAATGACAATGGGAACAATCTGAAAATTATCCTCAAAGTAGTATTGTAGCAAAGGCAATTGATTTTCAATGCTGTGTTCGTGCCGGTGGGCTTCTGCTAAGAAAATGAGATTGGGGTTCGATCCAATCAAACTATCGGCTAAAAGCGTGTTTACTTTCACCTCGCCAAGCGGCGTTTCATAATTTCCTGCCACGTAAATTGATGCCCCCGGAATTGCCATGGTATGCGATGAAGCAAGAATAAAAATGTTCTTGAATTTCTTTTTCGGAGCAACTTGTTTAAAACCCCATGCTGCAACCTTTCCAGAGTAGGCAAAACCGGCATGAGGCGAAATGATGGCAAGTACATTTTCCGTATTCAGTTTTTGGGTTTCAGAAAACAGAGTATATAAGTCTGACAACAACTGAGGGCGATTTTCTTCGTAGAATTTTCCGGCAGCATAAGCCTCCCTGTTAGCGGTTTTTTGGGCGAGGGATTTGTTTGGGATAATGCTTCCCAAAATAAATACCAGAAGAATAAATTTGAAAATCCGCATGATTACAGTAAATTAGCAACAAAATCCAAAGTTAGGTATTTCGCTTCATTTGTTTTGAAAAAAGTAGAAAAATATTCCGATTTTAATGTTTGGGCAAATGCCGAAGCTTTTTTACTGGGCTTCATTCTTATTGGTGCACAAATTATTTTGCTGCGCGAATTTATGCTCGTTTTTATGGGTAATGAATTGGTGATTGGATTGTTGCTTGCACTTTGGATGTTTATAAGTGGGGCAGGGGCATGGTCAGGGAAATTCTTGTGGGCACAAAGAATTTCATTCAATTTGATTCCCTTCTTGTTTTTGTTGCTGATTATTTTTCCGCTTGTTTCTGTTTTTTTCCTAAGCTATTTTCGGGATGTCTTTTTTGAAACCGGTAGAATGATCAGTTTTTACGAAACACTGGCTTACTCATTTGTACTGCTGTTTCCAACTTGTTTTATTGGTGGGCTTTTATTTACACTACTCAATTATTCGACTGAAAAGGGGGGAGAAAGTCCTCAAAAAATGTACGCTTATGAATCTTTAGGAAGCCTGGCAGGAGGGGTGCTGGTTGGGGTCGTTTTTATTTATCTGCAAGGTAATGATAATTTTCATAGTCTGGAGCATCTGACTTTGATTAGCTTTCTTTTTCTTGGTATTCTAAGTTTTAGAAGGCGGGAAATAGTGAAAAGTACGGGATCTTTATTCTTTGCTATTTTGGTTCTGTTGCTTGCCCAGTTTTCTGATTTAAGCATGATTACTCGTCAGTTTTTATTTCCTAATCAGATGCTAATCAGTAGCACAGATACACCTTACGGCAGCTTAGATATTACACAAACCGGAAGTCAGCAAAACGTTTACGAGAATGGTATCTTGATATTTGCCACTGACAATGTAATCGGAAAAGAAGAAGATGTGCATTATGCTATGTTGCAAAAACCCAATGCCAAACAGGTATTGCTTCTTGGCGGAGGTATGACCGGAACTCTTTTCGAAATACTAAAATACAAGGAAGTTGAACAAATAGATTACCTGGAGATTAACCCCTTTTTATTTGAATTGGTTGAAGAGTTTTCTAATAAAGCGAAACTTTCACGTATCTGTACAATTAATAAGGATCCCGTTCTTTTCGTGAAAAGTACAACAAAAACTTACGATGTAATTCTGATTAACGAAGCTGCCCCGGCATCGGCACAATCAAACCGTTTCTATACCATTGAATTTTACAAAGGATTGAAAAGTATCCTGAAAGAAGGAGGGCTAATATCAGCACGTTTACCTGCTTCCGAAAATTACCTGAGTGATGAGGAACTGGAGTTGGAATCAGTAATTTACAAAAGTCTTGCTGCTGTTTTTAAAGAGGTGATTCCCGTTCCTGGCAAACAGCATTATTTCCTTGCTTCTGGCACTGGTTTAAGCTTGAATTATTCTGAGCTGCTTGCCGCAGCGAAAATCAGTAATCAGTTTGTAAACGAGAGTTATTTAAACGATCGTTTGCTGAAAATGCGATCGGAAGCATTGTTAGGCGATTACTTAAAAAATGTCCCGCTAAACCATGATTATAAACCGGCAGTTTACTTGGTTTTTATCAAACAATGGCTTCATTTTTACCACAATAATTTTCAACCGCTCTTGATGGTAGCTGTTTTTCTGCTGTTTTTGTTATTTGCAAAACCGAATGTTGCTATAATGTTTACCAGCGGCTTCACCGGAGCTTCTGCTGAAATCATACTATTCATTGCTTTTCAATCGATGTTGGGTTATTTGTATTTGTTTCTTGGGCTGATGATTGCTGTTTTTATGGGGGGACTGGCAGTAGGTGCATTTGTGAGCCGCTATTTAAAAATGACAAAAAAAACAACATTGCTGTATGTTCAATTGGCAAGTGGACTGTTTCTTTTGATAATACCCATTTTGTTGTATTTGACAAAAATGCTTTCCGTTCCCATTCTTATTCAAACTGCGTTTGGATTGATGATGTTTGTTGTTGCCTTTTTAGTCGGTTTGCAATACGGATCTATTTTTCAACAGAAAAAATCAAATTCAGAAAGACTGGTTTCGCGCATTTACCCTGCCGATTTATTGGGTGCCGGCCTCGGAGGTTTTATTACAGCACTTTGGTTGATTCCCGTTTGGGGTATTTATTATTCGTTGATTATTCTTGCAGCTTTACATTTTATTACGATAGGGCTTGTCATCGTTAAACGAAATAAACTATGATTATTAGAAATATAAAGTTGTCCGCGCCTCAAGTTTGCATCGCTGTACTACTATGTAAATTAATATTTCTATCACATGAAAAAAGATTGGTTCCATTAAAAAAGATTACTTTTAAAGGGTGAAACGAAAACTCTCAAAACGCGATTTTATTAAACTCGGCCTTGCCGGGATGGGCGCTTTCTGTATGCAACCTCCGGTATTTGGAAAAGCATTGTCAAACATAATTTTACCAAAAGAAAACGAATTGTGGAAATGGAGCAAAGAGGCTGCCTATTACGTAAATACACCCAAAGGGGTTAAATGTAAGTTGTGTCCGCAAAACTGTAAAATTGAAGAAGGTGCGTTGGGTGATTGTCGCACGCGATTGGCAAAAGATGGAAAATTATACAGCATTGTTTATGGAAATCCATGTGCCATTCACATCGACCCCATTGAGAAGAAACCTCTCTTCAATTTTTTGCCGGAAAGTTTTGTCTATTCGATTGCCACTGCCGGATGTAACCTGGCCTGTCTTAATTGTCAGAACTGGGCGATTTCACAAAAATCACCTTACGAAACCCGCAATTATGATTTGATGCCCGAAAAGGTAGTTGAAGAAACTTTGGCAGCAAATTGCAAATCCATTGCATATACTTATTCGGAACCTATCGTTTTTTACGAATATGTTTACGATACAGCTAAACTGGCGCGTTTGAGTGGAATTAAAAATGTTTTTGTTTCGGCAGGATATATCAATGAGCAACCACTGCGCGCATTAAGCAAATACTTGGATGCTGCCAATATTGATTTAAAATCGTTTGATAACGATACCTACGAAATGCTAAATGCGGGCACATTGGAACCTGTTTTAAACACCCTGAAAGTATTGAAAGAAGAAGGTGTCTGGTTGGAAATTACCAATCTTATTGTTCCATCCTGGACGGATGATTTGGATGGAATCAAGAAAATGACTGATTGGCTTTTTGAAAATGGATTTCAGAATACGCCCTTGCATTTTAGTCGCTTTCATCCCGATTATAAACTAACGAACCTGCCGCCAACACCACTTGAAACTTTAGCTAAAGCAAGAAACATTGCTATCGAAGCAGGTTTGAATTATGTTTATATTGGCAATGTTCCCGGTAGCGAAGGACAGCATACATTTTGTCCTACTTGTAAAAATAGGGTCATCGAACGCAATGGATTTCAAATAAAAAGTATGCATCTTGAAAATGGAAAATGTACAAATTGTAATACTGAAATTGCCGGGGTTTGGGAGTAACAATTAAAATGACCTGCCAGTTGACCTTGCAAAGTCGGCTTAAAAATATCTGTTAAAAAATGATGAACAAAACAAAATCAAATACCTTTTCAGAACGGGTAATGAAATTCTATGATGCATTGCATATTGAAGAAGTACTTCCCGAGGGAATAGAAATAATCAATCCATATCAGCAAGCCGAAGTGAAAGAAGTTTGTCGCGAGTTCTATACAAAATATTACAGCGATAACAATGGCAGGCACTTGATTCTTGGAATTAACCCCGGACGTTTTGGCGCGGGCATCACCGGAATTCCATTTACCGATCCACAAAAACTTGCCGATGAATGTGGTATTGCCAATAGCTTCAATAAGCGCTCAGAACTTTCTTCTGAATTTATTTATTTCCTAATCAACGCCATGGGTGGCCCTGCCCATTTTTACAAACATTATTTCATTGGCGCAGTAAGTCCTTTGGGATTTTTAAAGAATGGAAAAAACCACAACTATTACGATTCTGCTGAGTTGTATCGTGCGTTGAAACCATTCATTATTAAAAACCTGGTAGAACAGATAGGATTGGGTATTACATCACGAAAATGTTTCTGTCTTGGGCAGGGAAAAAACCTTGAGTATATGAATAGGCTCAACGATGAATTGGGACTTTTTGATGAAATCATCCCACTGCCTCATCCGCGCTGGGTAATGCAATACCGCCGAAAAAAATTGGATTTATATTTGAGTGACTCTGCGAAGATATTATCTTTGGGCTGATTTATTAAATCATTATTATGAAACCCAGAATCTTTAATTTAGCTCATACCTTTTTCTTTTTAGGAGTCATTTTCGTATTGTCTTTACTGCCAAAAGAAATATTTGCACAAGAAAATCTGAAGATTATTTATACTTCTCCGTATAAATCTTCGCTATGGAATAAATGTGAGACAAATATAATTTTGAAAACAAACCGTCCTATTTCTGCGGATGAAAGGAAGACTTTGAGTCTGTCAGTTACAGGAAGAGATAAGCTTCCAATTGAAGGAGTAATCATTAAAACAGCAAAAGCTAACACAATAATATTTCAACCAAATGCTCCTTTTAAAGCGGGAGAACGGATTGAAGTGTCTTTGACTTTTCTCAAGAATGAATCAGGAGAATTGATTTCATTAACCGATTATTATTTTGAAGTTGAATCGGTGAAAACAGAAATTCCACAGACAGTATTGAAGCAGGAGTTTGCGTTTGTTGAGAAATATAGTTCGCAAAAGTTTAATATTCCTGATGTCAGTACCGAACGGGAATTTAATGATTTACCAGAAAGTTTTCCTGAAATTGAAATAACTGTAAACAATAATCCCCAAAGTGGGTTTTATTTTCTCAATGCTTTTTTTGCCGGAGGCTCAGGCGATCCAGCCTACATCATGATTCTTGATAGCACTGGTTTTCCTGTTTTTTACAGGAGTTTTGCCCAACAGGTTTCTGCATTTTTTTTCCAGGAAGAAACGGGAACTTTAACTTATTGGGATCATGGTCTACTGCATTTTGTTGAGTTGGATAGTTCCTTTCATGAGCGCTCACATTACAGTGCGAAAAACGGCTATATTACTGATGGTCACGAGTTAATAATAAAAAATAGCGGTAACTATTGGGTAATTGCTTTAGATCACCAGATCATCGATATGAGTCAAATTGTTCCCGGAGGAAATCCGGCAGCAGTAGTAGAGGGAATGATTCTTCAGGAAATTGACGCATCGGGAAATGTAGTTTTCCAATGGCGAAGTTGGGATCACTATGCAATTACCGATGCAGACCCAAAACTTGTGGATCTCACAGCTTCACTTATTGATTACGTTCATACCAATGCAATTCACTTTGATTGGGATGGTAATATTTTGATTTCCAATAGAAACATGAGTGAGGTTACAAAGATTGATTATGCTACAGGAAACATTATTTGGCGCTGGGGAGGACCCAATAATGAATTTGTAATTAACGGGGACGATCCCGTATTTTTGGCCCAGCACGATATCAGGTATATTGGCGATAGTCTGTACACCCTTTTTGACAATGGTATAATGGATTATAGACCCCATTCAAGAGGACTTGTTTTCAGTCTGAATCAAGTGAATAAAACCGGAATACTGGAACATGATTTCCGTGACCCCGATTCTGTAACGTTCTCTCGTTTTATGGGAAGTATGAGGTATCAGGATAATGAGAATTATTTGCTAGGCTGGTCAGCAAACTTATCACAAAATGTTGCGACAGAGTACGATCCCAATGGGCAAAAAGTATTTGAAATGTTAAGTGTCGATGAAGTTGGACTCGTTAGTTACCGTGTGCTAAAGTATGAATGGGAGACAAATATGTTCGATATTACAGAAGATTTTCTTGACTTTGGAAATGATGTGCCAGTTGGTGATTCAGCATTGCTTGAGGTCACAGTTATTAATATGGATGATGAAGAAATTGAAATAAATGATTTTCATGCTATCAACGGTGTGTTTTCGATTGAAACCATACTTCCACAAGTTATTCCCGCCGGAGAAACACAGCAGTTTAACATTAAATTTAAACCAACTGCTGATACTGTTTATGAGGACGTTCTTAGTTTATTGTATAACACTGAGAATTCAAGGGTTGCCAGTCAGATACGATTATTTGGAGGTGGCCTGATTACTTCAGTAACTGAAACAAATGATTATGTAAACGGATTGCAAATTTGGCCAAATCCGGCAAGTAGTTTCTCGATTATTCAATATAGTTTATTGGAGGAAGGACAATTTCAGCTTGAAATTTTTGATATGAGAAGCCGTCGGATAAAAGTATTGCAAAGCGAATGGAAGCAAGCTGGAAAACACCAGTTTCGATTTGATGCAGCCCGGCAGGAAAAGGGAGTCTACTTAATAAAAGCCAAATTGCTAACAAAGGGCAACCAGTATTTAAAATTTATCAAATTTGTACGGAATTAGCTTCGAAATTATTTTATTGTGGAAAAACCAGCGCATAAAAAAAGGAAACCTAAGTTTCCTTTTTTTAACCAATCTATAAAACTATGGGCTCTTGGGAAGAACCAGCCCTGGATTCTGTAAAATGAAGGTTTCGGTTACTTGCTTATTTGAATCATAATCGGATACCAAAAACCCCTATTACTGTTGCACAAAAGTAAATAATGTAGTTGGTGTCGTCAATAAGATAATTGCTGAAAAAGTTGTAGGTATTTTACCTACAAAATGTAGGGGAGTTTTAGATGGAATACGAAATAGCTTCCGAAAAAGCAAGGCAATACTAATCAGTCAGCTTGTTGTTTATGGCGTAATGAATTAATTCTGAATTTCTTGATATTTCCATTTTATCCATTATCCGGCTGCGATAAGTGCTTACCGTTTTGGCGCTAATATTGAGTTCTTCAGCAATTTCGGATGTTTTAAAACCTTTGACTATGAATTTAAAAACCTGAAATTCTCTTTCAGAAAGGAGTTGATGTTTCTCCATTGCCTTGTCAGAATAAATAAACGATGCCATTTTTCCGGCCACTTCAGCACTGAGGTATTTTTCACCGGAAAGCACCTTCTTGATAGCGAGTTCTAATTCTTCGGAAGCAACAGATTTTGTCAGATAACCGGATGCGCCGGCTTTTAATGCCCTGTTGATGTATTGTTCATCATTATAAATACTTAGCATCAATACTTTTGTTTCTGATCGGGCCTTTTTAATTTGTTTAAGTGCATTTATCCCCCCACCTCCCGGCATTGAAATATCTAATATCACCAGGTCATAGTCGTTGGCTATAACTTTTTTAACAACTTCGTGTGCATCTACAGCTTCATCGACCACACACGGTGACGAAAAATCCTGAATAATCTCCTTAATCCCATTTCTTACAATGGGATGGTCATCGGCTATTAATAATCTCATTTTATAGATTGGTTTATCTAAAATGGTATCGTAACGCTAACAGTTGTTCCAATGTCCGGCTTCCCATAAATGTATACATTCCCATTCCATACATTTACCCGTTCATTGATGCTTATAAGTCCAAATGAAGTTTCACCGTCAATTTGTTCCTGGCTTATACCAACTCCGTTGTCACGAATGGTAAAAGTACAACATTTTTCTTTCATTTCAAGCATTACTTCAACTTTGCTTGCATTGGCATGACGGTAAATATTTGTTAGAAGCTCCATCAAGACTCTGTAAATAGTTACCGATCTGTTGTATTCCAATTCAAATTCATCAGGTTTAACACTGATAATGCAAATGATGCCGGACCGTTCTTCAAAACGGTTAACTTCCGATCTAATCGTTTCTAAAAGACCAAGTTCATCAAGCATTTTGGGTCTTAACTGGAATGAAAGCTTTTGAACTTCCCGAACACTGGTGTCAATAATATTGTTCATCGATACGAATTTGTTCTTTAGCACTGCACTTTCCCGGGGCCATTTTTTTGCAATCCATTGCAGGTCCATTTGTAAGCCTGTAAGTAATTGGCCTAAACCATCGTGAATCTCTTTTGCAATTCTTTTTTTCTCATCTTCGTATTTTGAATCCATGTATTTGGTTAATTGCCTGAGTTGTTTTTCCGATTGTTGTAGTGCTTTTTCTACTTTCTTCTGTTCAGTAATATCCTCACCCGAACTTAAAATACCGGTAACGATGCCCATATCATCTTTTAATAGTGTATTGTGCCAGCGTATTATTTTCGATGTACCGTTTTTTGTGACTACTTGGTTTTCATGGTAACTAACGCCTTTTACTTTGTCATTTATTAATTGAGTAAAAACCGTCATTGTTTCTTTTTGAACATCTTTTGGTAAACAGGTTTTAAACCAATTCTTTCCAAGAAGTTTTCCTTGATCGTAACCAAGTAATTTGAGTCCGCTTTCATTTAACATGGTTACATTTCCGAAGGTGTCGAGTTTCAGAATGATTTCTGCCGAAATGTTTAAGTACTGTTCGGCAGCATTCCGGCTTTTAATAATTTCGTATTCAGCTTGTTTAATATCTTCAATGCTTTTTGCTATGTTAAGCAGATGAGGTATGCCACCAATACTAATTGGTCGAGTCGAGATTAATCCATGTATGATACTTCCGTCTTTCAAACGAAATTTGAATTCCATGTTTTTAACCTGCCCGTTTTTGTTCAATTCGGCAATAAATCTTTTGCGGTCCCTCAAATCTGCCCAAACACTAACTTCTCCAGGAGGTTTGCCAATTATTTCATTTCGTTTGTAGCCGGTAATATCACTAAACCCCTCGTTAATATCCAATATTATTCCGTCCTCTAAACGTGAAATACTAAAAGCATCGGGACTTGTTCGAAAAGTTAGCTTGAAGTGCTCTTCGCTAATTCGTAGCGACTTGTCCACCTGTTTGCGTTCTTTAATCTCAAGTTTTAATTCTTTTGTGGTTTCATTTAGGTCAGCCAATAACGATAATGTTGCAATGCGTTGTTCTTCACTTTTTTTAATTTGTTTTTCAAGTTCAACAGACTTTTCATGGGCTTTTTTTTCGGCCAGCTTGCGGGTGGTGATGTCTTCGATTAAAAGTTGAATAGAAATCACTTTCCCTTTATCCATGAAATTGGGAGTTACACGGTAATAAACATGAATGGATTTTTCCCACATGCTTATGTAGGGTGTTTCACCAGATACGGGTTTAGCGGTCTTAAAGCAACGTTTTATTGCAGCAGAAATACCTGATTTGACCAATGGAGGAAAGTTCAGAACCTGAATGCGTTTAGAGGCCTCCGTTGAGGGTGAACCAAGTAATTGCAAAAGGATGGGGTTAATTTCGATAACTTGTCCTTTGCTGTTTATTGATACAATCCCCATTGGTGCATTTTCAAAAAGTAAACGGTATCGTTCTTCGCTTTCTGAAAGTTCAGCTTCCGCTTTCTTACGCTCCGTAATATCATGCATAACACCTTCTATCAAATCCTCTCCATCCATGCCGGATTTATTATGAATCCCTCTTTCCCATACCCACTTTTCCTCACCTGAAGCGGAAATAATCCGATATTCCAATTCGAAGTGCTCTTTGGCAGTAGAAGCCATTTGGATACGTTGTTTTACAAATTCCCTGTCATCAGGGTGGATTAATTTGTTAAATGAAACCTCTCGGTTGCCAATTATCTGATCGGACTTATAACCGGTAAGTTGTTCGCAGGTCTCATTAATGTATATCATGGTCCATTGCTCATCATTTTTGCATAAATATGCCATTCCCGGTAAGTTACTTATTAGCGTTGAAAGCCTTGCCTCATTTTTCCTAAGGGCTGTTTCCACTTTTTTTCGTTCAGTAATGTTATTGAGCATAACCATTAAGGCTGTTTCGCCATAATAGTTAATCCGTATGGACGAAGCTTCGACTATTAATTCATCTCCGTTATTTTTTAGTAGGCGTTCTTCGATAATGGTAGAGGTCTGGTTTCCAGGGATCTCGGAATTCATAAATGAAGCGGTGATTGCATCCTCTACCTTTTTATGATCGTCTGGATGAACAAACTCCAGAACATTTTTTCCGAGAAAATCTTTTTCAGAGTTGTAGCCAAACATATTTACAATTGCTGGGTTGGCGTACACAATTTTATTATTTACGTGTACAGCTACACCAATAAACAAACCTTCAACAATGTTCGACGATTGCTCCTCATTCGCGTCCAGGTTTTCTTTATTCCACTCATATTTGATCAGGGGCTTTTCCAGTTTCGCTATTTTATCCTTCAAAAACTGAATCTCTTTAAGGAACTGATCGGTTGTCTTGTTTTTACTTTTCATCTGGATTTTGTACTAATATCAACAAATAGTTGGGGGCCTGTGCCCTAATATTTTGAATTAAAGTTGTTAAAGCGGTATTATATACTTTGGTTTTTTACCCAAAGCTTTTAGGATTTTATTAATTTCCTTTTTTAATTCAATCACTTTTAATTCTCTGCCAACAGCTGCATCGTAGAAAATTTGGAGTTCTTTATTTCTGTTTATCAAATCTTCCTCAGCCAATTTACGTTCAGTGATATCGTGTACAATAACTGAGAAAACTTCCTGATTATTTAACACCAGTTTTGTTTGGTAAATCTCCACATCCCGAACATCATCATTTGCAAGTTTAAACTTAAAAATATAATAGTTTTGTTTTCTTTTTCTTGCATCATTAATTCTGATAGCAATTTCTTCAGTCGATAATGTATTGATCTTGTGTATGTACATGCCGACTAACACTTCTTCACTGTATCCGAAAAAATTAATTGCAGCAATATTGGCGAAAATTATTTTTCCATCATCTGGATTTATCAACAAAATAATAGCTTCGTTATTCTCGAAAAAAGTCCGGTATTTATTTTCACTTTCGCGCAAATCTTTTTCCATTTGTTTACGCTCTGTAATATCTCTCCAAACTGTGTGGAGAAATCTTTCTTTCCCAATATTTACAGATGTTAATAGAACTTCTACAGGAAATATTTCGTTATTATTCCGAATGTGAAGCCACTCGAAACGATGACTTCCCTTTTTGTAAGCGATGTCCATCATTTCGTTTGCTGCTTCTATTGAGAACCTTCCATCTGCCTGAAACTTTGGTGATATTTGGGAAGGGTGACTGTTCAATAGCTCCTCTTTATTTGTAAATCCTAGCATTTCAACAGTAGCTTTATTGCAATCGACAAACCTGTCACCTTTAATGATAAGAATAGCATCGGCTGATCGTTCAAAAAGCGACCGGTATTTACTTTCACTTTCAAGAAGTGCCTTTTCTGCCTGTTTCCGTTGGGAGATGTTTCTAATTGTGGCATGAATATATTCACCGTCAGAAAGTGTCATTTTATTTAACGATACTTCTGCATCAAATAGTGTCCCGTCTTTTTGTTGGTGAACCCATTCAAAAATTTGTGTTATTCCCGCTTTGGCGGCATTGATTTTTATTATTGATTTTTCTTCTGAAAGTTTACCGTCTGGTTGATATTTTGGTGAAAATTCCGTCGGAGAATGTCCAATAATTTCGCTTCCCTTACAAGCAAACATTTCTAGCGTTTTCGGATTATAGCTGATAAATCTATTATCACGCACTAAGAAAATGGCGTCAGTTGAAGATGTAAAGAGGTTTCTGTATTTCTCTTCACTTTCTCGCAATTCTAACTCGATCTTTTTACGGTCTGTTATGTCCATCACTGACGTTACACGAACAATTCCCTCATCCTTATAGGGCATTGATTTCGCCTGAATGGAAATTGGGAATGTTGATCCATTCTGTCGTTTTCCAATTACTTCATAGGGTTCAAATTTGTCGTTTAAAGTATGATATTTTACAAGTTCCTTACTTTCTTCTGTAACTAATTCTGTTACCAACAGACCTATCATTTCTAATCTTTCTTTAAACCCAAACATTTTGACTGCTAACTGATTTGTGTCAAGACAAATTCCGTTCTTCGTAAAAAATATTGCCTCCATCGAAGCATCTGCCAGCGAATGGAACCTGTTTTCGCTTTCCCGCAATGCATTTTCTGCTTGCTTTTGCTTGGTGATATTGCTCACGGCAGTCACGTGTACGTATTTTCCTTTGTAAAGCATTTTCCTTCCACGTATCTCGGCAAAAAAAGTTGAGCCGTCTTTTCGTATTGCAGTTGCTTCATATGGATCTCTATATCCTGATAGTATATTTTTCATTACCATCTCGCGGTCTTCTGTAACAACCCATGCAATACCATTTTCGCCAATAAGTTCCGATAATGAAAAACCAAACATTCTTTCTGCCGTACGATTTTGCTCAAGGTAGACGCTATTTTCAGAAAAAAAAATTGCTTCAAAAGTAGCTTCAGATAAAATGCGGTAACGCTCTTCGGAAAGTACTTGCGCAATGATCGATTTCTTTTGTTTAGTTACTTCATCGTGAGTAATAGTTACCCATCTTTTTCCATCTGAATTAAACCCTTTTGCCTGAAAACTAAACCATCTTTCTTCTCCAGTTTTATTGCAAGAATATACAAGTTTAACATCCTCTTTTAAGCCAGAAAATATATTACTTATCTCCATTCCAACCGTATTAGCCTCTTTTTTCGATAAACCTGAAGTTTGCTGGCACATGCTTAAATAATCCAATCCAATCCAATCAGTTTCAGCGTTTATTTGGTTCTCAACTCCAAAGTCTATCCATCTTTGGTTTGCTATCACAATTTCCATTTCCTGATTTAAAACCACTACCCTCGTAGGGATAGAATCCAAAATGCTTTGAATGAAATTCCGGCTGCTTAACGATTCTTCTCTAGTGTTCTTTTGTTTCGTTTTCATTGGCTTTTGTTAAATTTAGATAATAAATAATTAAGATAGAGGTTAATGACAGATGCTTAGATTGCCGGACTGCTGTTTAAAAGGCGCATCGTCAATAAAAAAAATGTTCACAATTTGAACCGAACAAAGTTAATAACCTGAGTTCGATGTACGAAAAATACAATTTCCATAAAACACAAGGATAGTTTTTGTATAACTAAAGTGCTATCATTCAAATTAATGCAAAATCCAAGCCTTGTGAACTATAATGCAAATTTAGTTGAAATTCACTATCTGGTAGTTGAATTCCGTAAAGAAGTTATCAAAGCAATGCAGGGGCATACCCTTGAACAAGCTAACTGTAAAAAGCAAAGAAACAGAATGTTCAAGCACAATAACGCTGACGTTATTCCTGTTATTATTGCCTTTCACCCTGGCGGCTATTGCAAGCTTTTTTTATCAATAATAATTAAAAAAATTAGGGGAGCTATCTGAAATTTCCAGTCCACAAAAACTGATGTTCTATGTTGCGAGGCACACCTGGCTTACTACATAACTTCTCCAGGGGCGTATTTATCCCATTCTTAGGGGCTTCCTACAATATCTGGAGCTTCTGCTCTTTACTAAATGTTCTTTTTTGCCATTGTCATCAGTGGTAGTAAAAATTCTTTATTGGCACTACTTAATTTAGCATTAAATTTAAAGTAGCGAACATTAATAATCCCAGCCATTGGGTGCAGTATCAAGATCATCAATATACTTGAGCCCCGCAGGTAGATCCAAACAATTATTATCGAAGCCAAGAAATACCCCACGTGTATTATTAGCTACTGTTGACCCTGACACAAAAATAATAGTGCTTTTACGATTTGCAGGGATTGATAAAGTAATCGTCTCATGATGATTGGCTCCATAACTGTTAAACCCGCTGTTCCATGTGTCTGCTCCGTTAACAGCTATACTGGCTTTTTCACCAAAGGAAAAATAAGAAGTGCAATACCAATCAACGACCCAGTCAATGTCATTACCTGTTGTATTTTCAATACGAAACAAAGCCGTAGCAGATTTGCCATTTGTTGAAGAATACGAATACCATTCATCAGCATATACCATCGCATTTTTACCAGCATGCCCTTTATTTGAAAACAATGCCAATAATAATTGTTTATCTGAACTCATATTTGCTGCAATAGCAGCACCATCGGACCAATTGGATGGAGTAACACCTCCAAACAAATCAGAATTGTTATCCGCATACCATCCATTTGCCTGATTATATGTAGAAAAGGTTGCCCATCGGTAGATTGACCCTGAATATGAAGAGGTGGCTAAGGCTATCCACCCGGAGCCATCATAGTAATAGAGGCCGGGTTCATTATCAGTTTGATACACCATTAAACCTGTTGCCAGACTTCCTCCGTTTATGGCATTTCTATTTGCTTCGGTCATACGTGGAAGTAAAAAACCTTTATCAGTACTTTTTATATCCAACATAGCAGATGCATCCGGATTACTTCCATCAGTATTGATGGCCACCTGCGCAAGCCCGTTTAAGGTCAATAAGGCTAGCAGTATTACTGTAAAAAATAAACTTGTTTTCATAGTTTCAAGTTTTAACTAAGAAGCTGTCTAAAAACGGTTCAACATAATTCTTATGGCTGATAAATGTACCATAGTAACAGATGTTTGATTGAGTCTCTCATAATTTTTAGAATTCCTCCGATTTGTATCAATCCATGC
>Ga0164318_10000429_pt1 | contig 31766 bp, 43 predicted proteins | sample GuaBasSedimGuay9_FD_113734 | JGI IMG/M metagenome (GOLD analysis project Ga0164318, IMG submission 113734) | Subseafloor sediment microbial communities from Guaymas Basin, Gulf of California, Mexico - Guay9, Core 4571-4, 0-3 cm | ecosystem: Environmental > Aquatic > Marine > Hydrothermal vents...
TCATAGAATCTTCAGCTGAAGCGAGGTTTTCACTTAAACTATTGTTGATATTTAAAAATAGGTCTACAGAACCAGCCATATTTGCTCCAGGATGTTGTTTCTATTATCTTTTCAATTAGAATTTATTATGACAAATCTTCAATACCAGTAGTAGGATATCTCTGAACGTCTAGTGTTGTCTTAAATCCATTGCTCCCTAAAGTATGAGTTATCTTCTTTATTAAATAATATCCAGTCAAATAACTAGGATTCAAAATCTTCTGATTAGATATGGATGTATTGTATTCATTATAATTTCTATAAACATTTAATCTTATATAGTATTGAAATGGTTGAAGGGTTGCATCGAACAAATAGAATGGATCTCCAAGAATTTCTACATTACCATAGAATATTCCTTGGTTCATATTTTGTATTACTTTATTAGCAATAATATTAGCATTGCTATCTCCCGTATTTTCAACAACTTTATTAACAAGTGTAAAATTATTACTGTTTAATTGGTCATAGAAAGTTTCAGATACATTAGCTGGAGCTGAACCTTCATTTTCAGCAGCGCTTTCAGCTGGAGCTGATAATAAAACATCAACTTCATTTCCTTTAACTATAATACTTTGGTTTAACTGAATAAAATCTAATTTATTTTTTACATTAAAGTTTGTGATGATACTTCTTGGAGAATTCATGTAATCGTAACTTCTCACAAAACCTTGTTTTGTGTTATCTAATCTTCTATAGAAGAAACGAATAACTACAACAGTATCAGTTTTAGCACCTTTCTCAACATCCCAAGTTTGTTCATTAATAGAATAAGTATAAGGAATTGGTTCAAAGACTGTTGGGTCATATTTATTGTTTTTGTTATCAATAATCTCTTTGACTTTTTCTGCATCTGTTATATAAGTATTGTTTTCTTTGTTTCTAAGAATAGCAGGAACCTTGCTTATAAAATCATTAAGTAGTTCTTTTAATGACATGAATTCGTTTATAATATTAGAAGTTCTAACTCCGTTCTCATCAATTTCATATCTTGGTTCTCCTCCAAGAGACAAACTGATGTTTAACCACTTTGAACTTTCCTCTAAGTCTTTTCTGTCTTTATCAGATAAATTTTCAGGAAAAGTATCTTCACCTTCTTTTGGCTCTACAGCCCATTGGATAGGTAAATCACTTGGTTCTCCATAATCAACATTTATTCCAACATTTGCACTTCCTTCTGGAATTACTGGTTCTCCAACTATATTTCCAGTACTACCAGCAAGTGACGTATCTACTACCTGAACCCTTCCTCCGGTAGCTAAATACATTTGTTCAGCTATTCTCTTGAATAAAAATTGAGGGGTTCCTTTCATCAACGCAAAACGTTTAATTATTTTTGTTTTATCTAAAAAAGAATTAGAAATTGAAATACCTTCTACGTTTGCAACTAAACCTTTTTTCGTTAAGTTGAAGTTTAATCCCATCATCATAAAATAAATCCAAGGACTTTTTAAGTAAATGTTTCCATGATGGCCTTTTTTAGTTCTATCCTTCCATTCCGGAGAAGACATAAGAGCAGGTCTTTTTATTCTATCACTTTCAACTGGATCTGAATATCCAAATCTAACACGAAAATTTATATTGTTGGAAGGATTAGGCATAAATTCTAAAATTGATTTAGCAGGAACTTTATCAAGTCTTTTAGTTGCTAAATCATTTCCACCCTTTGTAGCGATAACTGATTTGATTACAATGTTTTCTAACCTTTCAAGGTCTTTATCGAATAGCTGCATACTACATTTAACAACACCACCGTTATCTTCTAGTGTTAAGTTCTCAAAGAAATTATCAAATTTTAAAGAACTTGTATCTCCAGATTTTGTAGGAGGAACATAATTAGAATTAGGTTTTCTAAAAGTAACTGTAGTCCATTCATTAGTATCTGAAGGCTTAGCTTTTGAAAGATTTACTTCTTCTGTCGCTGTAATATTTGTTCTAAATTGAATTTCAACCCAAGGCGACATAGGAAGAATACCATAAGTTGATAATTCTCCAGCACTTACGTGAAATGATTTTTCTGCTTTGAATATTGGTTTTGCCATTATGTTCCTCTATAGTTATCTTTTCATTTTAGAAAGGTAATGTTATATATAAGGAATACAAAATGAAATTCAAAGATATAAAGAAAATGATTGGAGATAAAGTCTCCACCAAGAAACTCAAATCAATAATAGCAAAAATAACACCAGCAGATTTCAAAGCTGAAATGAAAAAGAAAAATGGTTCTATTCTTAACCTAATAAAGAAAAATATTAAATAATTCTCTGCGTCGTCGCAGGTCTAGTCGCTGATACAGTTTGCCTGTGAATAGGAACAGAATTTAAAGTCTGATTTATTCTGTTAGATAATTCATCTTGTGAATAAGCTATCTGAACACCCGTTAAGTTTTGCATCTGTGGTTCTAACGTTTTGTTTAATCCAACAATCCAAGGAAAGCTGGACGGGTAGATTAGTTTCCCTAAATGAGTAAATCCAGCGGAAACCATTCTTGGGTTTGCTATCATTGAAGTATGGTATCTTCTATATGCTGTTTTTATAATGTTAGGTCTATTTAATTTTAAAAATCTATAAAATAATCTTGGGTTCATCCGCTGATTACCTTTTTTAAGTAAATAAAGCATTCTGGCGAACCATGCTTTGTCTGAGTAATTTAAGTAGTTGGTATTTATACCATCAGTATAATGGCCTTGTTTAGTGACGAATCTTCTTTGCCCAGAATATAAAACAAAAATTAGAGGATTTGGGTCTATTTTATAGTTAGTATAACGCATTGAGTAAATGCATCCAAAGATGAGAGATTTGCCATTTGTACTTTGCATTGCGTATCTGCGATTTTTTAGTTTGGCTAAAATCCACCCGATTACACCGCCTGCCATAATTTACCTACTGAATTTGTTCTTTTAGTTCTATTATATAAGTGCCGTTACTTTTCATTGTTTTAATGAAACCCTTGTATTGATCTTTTGTTTCAAGATTGGCAACTTCTACAATACCAGAATCGGAATCTTTTTCTAAAAACTGCCAATCAGTTTTACCAATCTTGATGATAATGTCTTCCATTATCTCTTAGCCATACTTCTTCTTCGTTTGGCTGCAATTTGAGCTGCTTTACCTTTATTCTTTTTTGCTGCTTTTCTTGCGGCTCTTTTTCTTTTCTTTATTTCAGATGTAGACATCTTTACTTCGGTTCTTTGGCCGTCTTTATTCTTGATTTTGTAGCCTTTTTTGGTTGAAGAATATTTTGTTTTCCAGTTTCCACCTCGGACTACTCTCTCTTTCTTTATCATTTCTAAAATGGTTCCTAATTTAGCCATATAACGCCTCTTTACTAATTACTAAAGTTATCTTTACGTTAAGTTTCTAACTTTGTCTTGTAAAGGTAATAATGACGTATGATAGACGCAGGAGTTTAAGATGAATATTACGCTTGGAAACTTACTTGAAGAAATAAAGTTCGGAAAAGAATTTGTTGATTCTAAGAACACAATAAAAACTATAAATACATTTATGGATGAAGATTATAATATTTTTTTAGCAGGACAAAGATCTTCTGCATTACTTGAAGAATGTGATATGAATAAATCTTTTAATAAAAAGCTTGGAAGAGCTGTAAGGAACTATACTGAGTTTGAGAATAAACTCATTGAAGGTAAAGAAGTTTCTTCTGTTTACGCAAAGATGAAAATTAATACAATCGTCGAAGATGTAAACGCAGCAATTATCGAACTTGACAAAAACCCAAAAGTTTTACGAGAATCTAATAAAGACGCAATCTCAAAGATTATCGCCTCTCTTAGTTTCGGAGTTGAATTACTTGGTGAAAATACAATAACTGGAAGAAGAGACTTTAGAGAAGCAAAACAAACACTTCAGGCATTTGTAGATAAAGAAGCAAGATTAATTAAAGAAAGTATGTAAAAATTTATTTAATATAGGCATTAAAAAAGACACTCAATTGAGTGTCTTTTTTTTGGGTTGTTAAAAATTCACACTATTTAGTATGTCTTCTTTTAAGGTTTTTGTTAATGCTGATTTAGTTCGATTAACTCTACCTTGAACTGCTTGAGTTAATAAAGTCTGAACTCTTTCTTTATACTCTCTCAAGAATGTAGAATATAATTTTTTCTTAGCTTCCATTTGTTTTTCAATAGCTTCTAATCTTTTTTTAGTTTCAGGTGGAAGGTTCTTTCTTTTTCCAAGAGCTTTTGCTTTCTTTGCAGCCGCTGCGTATTTATCGGCAGTAACTCCATAAATTGCACTATGTGGAATATTTGTAATTCCTTTGTGTCCACCAGACTTATCAAAGTCTTGTTTAAAGGTTTTGTTTAAAAGTGCTACTACTTCATTGGGTTTATCAAAACCTCTTTTCTTTAATTCTGCAACAGTAAACATTTCGTCTTTAGCCATTGTCATAGCTTTCTTTCCAAGAGTAACTAAATCAATCTCTTCTGGTTCGAACTTTTTACCTTTAGCTTCTGCTGCTTTTTTAAACTTAGCGTAATAATCAGGTCTCATTGACATCTGCCAAAACTTCCAGAAATCTCTAATTTGTGCTGCAATTTTTGGATCTTCAAACGAAAGATATCTATTTCCTTTCATATCTTTTTGAACAGCAACGTTTTCGGTTTTTCTAAGAATACCGGGAGTATCTTTCTGAACTTCATTCATTAATTTCTTCCAACCTGGAATGATTAATTTCTTTTGTTCTTCTTTAGACATTGCTTTCCACTTGTCTTTACCAGCTTTTTTCTCAGCTGCTTTACTTGAAACATTCCAAATTCTTGATTTTTCTTGTCTTGAAATTGGTTTGAATTTATCTTTTACGTCCCAAGGTGGCATATCAGCATCACCTGGATCTACTGATTTAAGTTCTGTTTTTCCATCATCATCAATATCAAGATTTTTCTTAACCTGTGATGTTCTATTTCTCAGTCCAAGTTCAGCTTCGGTAGGAGCTTCACCTCTACCAGTTTCTTTGCCTTTTCTAAGCCTAAAGTTTTCGCCTGTTTTGTCTTTGTCGATTGCGATTTGCATTTGTTTAGGAGCAGTTTTATTAAAACTTTCAATTGCGGCCCAGTCTATTTCACCGGATGGTTTACCTTCATAAGCTTTAAGTAATTCAACTTGTTTTTTCTGAAGATCAACATGTTTCATAGTTTCTTTATAAATGTTTAAAACAGTTGGATGTTTAATTGCTTTTTGAATAATTGATTGAACAGCACCAGGATTTTTAGTTTTAGCACTTCTCATTAATTGATTTACAATAGATGATGTGATAATAGCTAATCTTGTTTTTGCGTTCTGTGATCCATCTTTCTTTCCAAGCTCTTTCTGTAGGTAAATATTGGTGGAAACATTGTCTCCAAATTTTGCAGAGTCAACAGCAGTAATCGCTTTAAGGTCTGTGTTGTTCATAAACCCTCTAGCCATTTTACTTGAAATGTGCATTGCGTCTGAGCCAAAACTAGAGTCAAAGTTTTTTCCGGTAGAACTTTTTCTATCAGATGCATGATGATCTGATTGAATATCTATTTTCTTATCTGCGCCTTCCGCGTCAATGAATCTATCAAAGTCAACCACAACATTAATTTGTCCAGGTCTCTTTTTCAACTTCTTCATTTGAGTTTTTTCATCATCTCTATCATGAAGTAATACGGTTTCTATTTTATCAACACCCTGTTTTTTTAACTGCATACCAATAGCAATCGCTGACATAAGTCCATCAAAATCATCATGGTGTAAAATTTTTGCTGATTTGGTTCCTTTTGGAACTCTAACCCCAGATTCTAGTAATAATATTTGCTCTTGATCAAGGATGCTTTTAAAGTCCATTTTATTTATCCTTCTTCTCTAAGAGTTTAAGCAGAGTTTCAAAAGGCATATCAGTTTTAGCAATAACTCTTGTTCTACCATCTTCTAGCTTAATTGAAATAGAACCTTTAGGGTCTATTCTAATCATCGTATTTATTTCAGTTGGTTTTGCCACAGTTTTAAACTTTAGCTTATCTCTAACCAATTGTTTGAAATTAACCTTCGGTTTCTTCGCCATCGTCATCATCCTTTTCAACTTTAACAATAGTTATTTTAGCCTCTTCGCTAAAGTTCTTTTTGATTTCTGATTCTACTATAGCTAGTTTTTCCATAGCAATTTTATATAGTTTGGTTTTATTAACATCTTTTTGAGCTTCACTATCTTCAGGGTTAATATTACATCCCATTCCAATTCTGGATCTTATTCCAAGACCTGATTCAGCGTCTCTTTTTATCCATTGAAGTTCTCGTAATAAAACACCGAAAGCTCCAATTAATCTTGCTTCTGCGTTCATAGTTTTTACTTGACTAATTTCAGATTCCTTAAGCTGTAATCCTGAGTTCTGTTTCATTTCATTAAGTATACTCATGCACATCTCCTATCCAGTAACCTTTAGATTAAGGTTCATTAATTTTCTCATAGTATCTTCATCTACATCATACATTTCTGCAAAACCATCAACTTCAGTATAATCAAAATCACTAATCATATCATTTATGAAACTTATATATTTTGGTTTAAGTTTCATAAATTCATCGTTTCCAACTTTTGACTTTTCTTGCATTTCTGTTATTAGTTTATTCATTAAAACACCATTTCTTTGTTTTTATCGTCTATGTCTTGATCTTCACTATCAACTTTTACTCTGATTTGAATTAAAGGAAGGATTCCATATTCTTCTGTCTTATGAAACTTACCAGTTTGTCTGACATCAGTTCTGGATTGCATCCCAATCCAATCTTCAAATCTCGAATAATCTTTAAGGGATTTCTCAAGAACATAGCGTTTTCCCTCGCCGTCTTTTGCAACAACTACAAGGCCGTTCTTACCGTGTCCTTTAGAGAACCTGACGAGTTTTCCTGTCTGAGTTGTTTTATTTACAAATTCGTTTAAGGTCATATATTTATCTTTACCTATGATTTTTAGTATAACGCAAACAAGGCAATAAATTGCTCTCCAAACCAACAGGCAATATTTTGCCTGTTAATAATAAGCAACTTAGTAGTAGCTACTAAATGGCAATTTATTGCTCTTTTTCGGTCTTGTTAGAAACTTTATCAAGACTTTCTAAAGCAAGAGCAGTATCAGCAATAAGTTTATTTTTTCTACCTTCTTTTTTTAATCTCTGAATTAATTTAGTTGAAATAAGTCCACCAGTAACTGCACCACCTACACCAACAGTTTTCAGTAAGTCTTTATTAGTTGCTTTTATATTTTGGTCATTAGCAAAATTTGCAATACCTTTAATTCCTCTACCTAAAGCTCTATCAACTCCAAGATTACCAGTATCAGTAATTGCAGAATCAGGAACTCTACTATTTTTTAGGTTTGCTACTCTTGCGCCGATATTTGATTCAGCTCCTGCAAGTGCACCAGATGCCTGTAGTGATTGTAGTCCAAAAATTCCAGCAATAAGAATTGCTGCAATTACTGCAACTCCACCAGCTACTGCGAGTGCTCGTTTCGTAGAATCTTTTTTTGCGATTTTAATTAATTTTCTAAACTGAACTTCTGCTAATTTATATTTAGCTTTCACCTCACCTTTTTCAGAACCTTTAGCTTTTTTAAATTCATTTTCTAAAATTTCAAAAGTATTTGCTACTTTAATTGCTTCATCATAAAGTGGTTTGAGTTCCTTTGCGGTTTTCATATCGCCTTTTTTCAAAAGCTTTTCTCTTTTTTGGTTTATGTATTTTGCTAATCTTTTAATCTTAGAACTATTTTTAAAGAATACAATTCCTTCAGAGATGTATTCAACTTCATCCACTCCAGCTATATCTCTGATTTCTTCGTATAAATTCATATTTCACTTCCATATATTAGGTTACTATTATCTTTACTTTTGCCAAAATAGAAAAACATTGTTAAGATATGTCATATATATAAAAGTATATAAGGAGAATTGTAAATGGCAGAAGAAAAGCATGCTCCTCCAAAGGCACCTAAACTTGATTTAAGTAAAGTTCAGAATGTTCCATCCGGAGAGCGTAAAAAGAAAAAAGGTAAGTTTAATTTCACTGAAGCAGAAATTACTCCACTTCCTTCAAGGGGAGTTCTCTACAAGAATGTAACAGCAGATGTAGATGTTCTTAATGGACAAATTCAAATGTATCCAATGACTGTAAAAGATGAAGAAATTCTTTCTACAAGTAGATTCCTTAAAACAGGAGCTGCTACAAGAATGGTTATTGATAATTGTATTGCATCAGATATTGATGCAAGAGATATACTTCTTTATGATAGTAACTATCTGTTATTTTTCCTGAGAGGTATTTCATATGGAAATGATTATAATTTTAAATTAAAGTGTGGTAATTCATCTTGCGGCATGGAATTTGAACATACTGTAAAAATAGATGAATTAAAATTCGAAGAACTTCCAGAAGGTACAAAAGAACCTTTTGTAGTAACTCTTCCTAAGTGTGGATACAAGGTGACTTTTGTTTTACCTCGCTTAGCACATTCAGAAGAAATTTACAATAGAAACAGAAATAGAAAGAAATCAACGACTTCTTCAGATCAGAGACTTGTTGATAATTTAATTGTAACTACAATCACAATTACTGATCCTGATGGGACTGAAGTTCCTGCTGGTGACTGGGAAGAGTTTTATGAATCTTTAATTGGAATGGACAGAGCAGAACTAAAAGAAAAGGCAGATTTCTCAACTGGTGTTGATACTCTGGAGGGTGTTTCATGTCCATATTGTGAAACTGATTTCTCAGGTTCTATTCCAATAGGGGTAGAGTTTTTTCGGTTTTAATGAAGCGAATATAAATCAGATACAAGAGAGTATTTTTTATTTAGTTAAGTGGGGGTTCACTTATTCCGAAATAAAAAATATGGAAATCCCTGAATATAATAAATATATTCAGATGCTTAATCAATACTACAAAGATAAGAAAGCTGCGGCAGATAAAGCTGCTGGCAAAAAAGGGAGTTAAGGCTCCCTTTTTTGCTTGACAATAAAAGAATAATTTGGTAATATACCTTATATGTTTGGACGAAAAGAAAAGAAAACAATCAACATTCTCGTAAAAGCCTCTTGGGGTTTGAGAAAAGCTTACGAAGCAGATTTGATTGGTTTTAGTGTTTATAAAGATTTTTTTGACTACGCAGAAGATGAGATAGATGAATTAAAAAAGACAATAAAAAGCTTGACAATAAAAGAATAAAGAGGGAAAAATGAAACACGAAGAAATTATTAATGCATCAGACAGATTAGAGGAAGCTATTTCAAAGCTTGAAGTCATGACTAGGAAAATTGAGAGCACAGAGGCTCCCGTAAATGATTCAGAGAACGCTAAAAATGAAGCTAGTCTTTCTTTGGCGGATTTTCTTAATTCTCAGCCTGATGTTTTATGTAAATATACCGATGCGATATACGATATAAAAAACAGATTAGAACTAGCTTTATTTAGTGTTGATATAATGGAAATAACAGCAAATAAAGCTTGACAATAAAAGAATAATAGTGTATAATTAATTACCCGAAAGGGAAAATAAAGAGCCCAGAAGTCCAAAACCCCATTGGGATACCGACACAGAGGCAAGGAGAAAAACACATGAATAAGACAGAAACCCAGGCTATGTTAGCCGCGATGGAAAGTGACAACAAAAAAGGCGCAAGTTCATATTGGAGCCCAGAGGCTGATGAAAATCAAATCAGATTTCTTCCTCCAGTAAAAGCAAATGGAGAAGTTCTTCCATATCATCATCACAAAGTGCATTGGATTGATGGAACGCCTTACGAATGTATCGCTCAAACTTTTACTGATAAAAACGGAAAAGTTCACGAAGCTGAAGCATGTCCAGCATGTAAAACATCTAAAAAGTTTTATAAAATCGGAGAAAAAGATTCAGAGGAAAGAGAAATCGCTTATGATCTTTCCGGTAAGGATAGATATATTTTTAGAATCGTTGATCGTGCAAAAGATGAAAACTCAGTAACTACTCCTGAGTTTTATGAAGTTGGACCTACAATTTACAAGAAGTTCTTCGCAGTTATGAAGAGCGGTCGCTATGGTAATATTGTTCATCCAAAAGAGGGTAGAGATTTTATTATTGACAAGCAGGGAACTGGTCGTAGAACAAATTACGATAATAGTGCTCCTGATCCTAATGTTACTCGTATTTTTGACAACGATGAAGATTTGATAAAAGTTCTTACATCTATTAAAGGAATGCCATATACTGATCTTATTGAATTCCCTACATCCGCAGCGATCAAAGAAGCTGTAGACGAATATCTTTCAGATGGAGTTTCAGAAAACTCCGCAGCAGTAACTGCAGCACCAAAACCTAAAGCAGTTGTTGCTCGGGTAGAAGTTGTTGAAACGCCTGCAAAAGCAGAAGAAGCTGATACAGATGCTGTAGATAGTATTCTTGCGGAATTTGAGTAAAGTGAAAGGGGCTTCGGCCCCTTTTTTTAAAGAGGGAACATGGCAAAAGTAAAAGAAACATCTATCTTTGAAGATTTAGATAAAACAATTCAAAAACAATTTGACAACATGATCGATTTATCTAAAGTTGATGGAAAAGTTAAAACTTGGTATTCAACAGGTATTTATGCTCTGAATTATGCTATGTCAAGAAATTTAAAGTTTGGAGTTCCAGCAGGAAGAATTACTTCTTTTGATGGACTTTCCGGAACAGGTAAGTCTTTAATAGCTTCAACTATCATGAGAGATCCACAACTTGATATGATAATCATTCTTGAAACCGAAGGTGGAGGACACGCAAAAGAACTTATTGAGTTTGCAGGCGTAGATATTAATAAAGTAAGGATTTTAAAATCTCATACTTTTGGCAACTATAAAATAAATAAGAAAACAGGAAAAATTGAAGATGTTCCTGATAATAAATTTCCTGTTAAGAAAGAAACAGAAACCAGCCTTTTTGTAGAAGGTGCTACAAGGCAAGTAAAGAAAATTGTAAGCACCTTACAATTTAATCCCAAACTACAGAAGGCTAAAATCTTAGTTTTGTTAGATTCACTTGGAAATCTTCAATCAGTTCGAGAATTCGGTGGAACATCTGACATGGGTGCTCGCTCACAAGATGTTGGTAAGTTCTTTAGAACTTTTGATACTGCGTTTGAAAAATCAGAAATTGCTTTTGTATTTACTAATAAGTTATATACAAATATAGGAAATATTTATGATCCTTGGAAAGCAACTGGTGGAGTTAACGCAGAGTATAATCCTTCTATAAGCGTAAGACTTTCTGAGTTGGCCGCTAACGATGAAGTCGCAGATAAAGATATGACTGCTGAAAAAGAAAGACGGAAAACTTCTCTTGGTAGTTCGTTAAAGTCTATTAGAGGAAAAATTCAAAAATCTAGGTTTGGAACTGAAAATAGAAACGCTTGGTTCTTATTTGACTTTGCAGTTGGACCAGTTCAACACTCAGGTCTATTCACACTACTTAAAGATTTTGACATCATATATAAAACAGGTAGTAGATATTCAATTGATGGTTGGAATAAAGATACTTCATTTTATAAGAAAGACTTTATTGAGCTTCTATTAAAAGATGAAGAGAAAAATATTGATATATTTCAGAAGCTTCTTGAAGCTAAAGAAATTGAAATGAAAGAAGCAAAAAGACATATTCAAGTTAATGATATAGAAGAACTTGAAGATGACAATGAATATGAAACCTCAGAGATGATAACAGCAATGGAGAAAGAAAATGGCAGTTAAGAGTTTAAGAGCATTAGGAGAAATGGTAGTAATTAGGTTTGATCCAATACCAATGCAAAATAAAGTAACAAAAGCTGGAATTGAGATAGTTGGTTCAGCTGATGGACAAGTTTCTTATGATATAGTTATAGATACTATTGGAACTGATGTTAAAGATGATTGTGGTTTTAAGGTTGGAGATTGTGTTGTTGTAAATCAGCATGATGTAATGAAAATGGATGTTGAAAATCCTGATGATATTATGACTCCAATTACAAAAGGAATCACAAGAGCTAGTTCTATCTGGGCAGTTTACGACGCATAATAATGTATGAATACAAAGTAATTAAAGTAATTAAAGTTTATGATGGTGACACAATTACCCTCGAAATCGACTTAGGATTTGGAATAAGTAAAATTGATAGTTTTAGACTTGCAAATCTAAATACCCCTGAAGTCAGAGGGGTGGAACGGCCAGAAGGTTTAATAGCAAGAGATTATTTAAGAGAAAGATTAGATACTTCTCTTGATGTTAAAGTTAAAACCATAAAAGATAAACAGGGAAAATATGGAAGATATATCGCTGAGTTGTTTATTGATGGAATTAATATTAATAACGAGCTTATTGAAATTGGATTAGCTGAAGCGGTGCAGTATTAATGAAAATATTAATCACCGATGCGTATATTGCTATCGGTGATATGACAAAAGAACAGATGGTTGATATTAAATCCATCTTTACTTTTAAAGACATGTCAAAAGCAATGACAGCAAATGGTTTTAATAAAAGAAAAGTTAAAACCATTTGTTTTGCCAAGCAAAAAGGAAAAGCACTTGTTTTAAGAACTGGTTTCTTAAAAGAACTCTTTAACTTTATAAAAGATGAAAGTATCCCAGTTGAAAGCATACAAGATAAGAGAACTAAATTATTTAAAACAAAACTCTCAGATGATGAACTGAGAACATACTTCAATCCAAACTTTAAATATGTGTCTCATCAAATCAGAGCAATAAAAGCATTATTGAAAACTAATGTGGGAATTATAAAAGCCCCTACCTCTGCAGGTAAAACAGAAATAATAATTGCTCTTCTTAAAATTTCAAAACTTCCAACATTAATTTTAGTTGATAGTGTCTCATTAGCAACTCAAACCCTTAAAAGGTTTCATGACGCTGATATTGATTGTGGCATTTGCCACGGAAAAGCAAAAATTAATGGATATCATACAATAGCTACAATAGGTTCATATAAAAAACTCGGAGATTTAACCAAATATAAAATGGTTATAGTTGATGAGTGTCATATCGTTGGATCAGCTAGGTTTCAAGAATTCTTTGAAACAACTAATTATCCTTATAGATATGGGTTCTCAGCCACTCCTGATGGAAATGACAAATATCGTTATGCAACAATCAGACAACATATAGGTGGAGAGATTTCAGAAATCTTTACGGAAGAGTTGATAGAAAATAAAGTAATGGTTGCACCAAAAATAAAATTCATTACAACAGATTGTCCTCCAACCCCTTCTTGGGACGCAGCTTATGAAAAGTGTATTACAAAGAACGAAGCTAGAAACAAAAAAATAGTAGAAGTTGCTTTAGAACAAGATGTTCCTACACTTATTTTGTATAAAATTATTGAACACGGAAAAATCCTCGGTGATAAAATACCGAACTCAATTGTCTTGTCTGGAACTGATAGCGATAAGGTTCGAGAAGATGCTATTGCTAAATTCAAATCTGGTGAAATACAATATCTTATTGCTTCTAATATATTCAAACAAGGTATTTCAATTAATAACATTGAAACTCTCATTAACGCATCAGGTGGAAAATCTAAAATAGAAGTCCTACAAAAAATAGGACGTGCTCTAAGATTACATAAAGGAAAAGATTACGCATTAGTCTATGATTTTATGGATAAAGGAAATAGATATACAGAAAGGCATTCCCTTCAACGTGAAAACTTATATAGAAAAACTGGTTTTGATGACATAGAAGTTATGTAAAGATAATTATAACTCATCGAAAGGAACTATAATGCCTAAATTTGAAGATATTCTATTCACAGAATTAAAGACAGAAGATATAAAAGACGTAAATTTAGCAGAAGGTATTTTTCCAATGAATCCTCTTCTTGCTTTTTATACGTTTAAAAGAAACAGCTTAAAGAACCTCAAAAATATTAAGGGTGCTACTATAGGCAAGGTTAAAGAAAAAGGTAAGAAAACTAAAGCCGAACTAAAGAAAGGTGGAGAGAAACTAAGATCTACTTTAGATGCTGGTGGCGGAAAAGATCCCGACTCAACAGTTTATAGATTAACCAGAAAACAAGAAGAAGTTCTTTCAAAACTTCATGAGAAACATGGACCTAAATTTATTCAAGAACTTATGGATTTCAGAACTGGAGTTCTTGCTCCTTATCAAGTAATTAAAAGAACAGTTAAGAAAAATAAAATGCTTACTTCAACAGAAACTCTTGGTATGACAAAAGAACAATTTAAATCCGCTGTTGAGTCAGGACGAAGAAAGATTGAAGCTCGCGGAAATCGTTTTGATAAATTTGATGATTTAGAAGCAAATATTGAAAAACAAGAAAGATCAATCAAAGCACTTGAACAAGTAAGAGCTGGTATTAAAACAAATAAACAAATTCCTCCTACTATCCTTGAAAGAATACTTAAAGAGTATGATTTAGGGAAGAAAGAATTTGAATCCTATTCAATGAACGATTTAAAGAAAGCCTATTATGAAATAACAAAAAATGTTGATAGAATGGGTGAGATTGGTGCAGATGACGAAGGTGATGCATTAACTAAAGGACAAGAAATAAATAAACTTGTCCAGAAAAATATTAGACTGAGAAAAGGTATAGTTGCTAAAGATGACGCAGCGGAACGAATGAAGCTCAGATCAGCTGAATCTGAAGATGATTTAAAAGAAGATTATTTATATGAATACAAGATTGACTTAACTAAGAATAAAAATTTTAGATTGAGTAATGGTGGATTCAATTCTGCTCTTGGACTTTACTTTCTTAGAAAAGAAATAATGAGACAACTCAAACCAGAAAACAGAGATAGTATTTATAGACAAACTTATATGAAGATAGTTGATCAACTTATTGATGACGCTAAAAAAAGAAAAGCTGCTGCGGCAGCTAAAATTGTAAAAAACAAAGGTTCTGTTGAGTTTAACGAAAAAGAAAGAAAAATCTGGGAACTCAGACCATCCGTAAAAACCCAGTCTGGTGATATTAAAGACTACGTTCAGAAGCTTAAAGAAGAAGATTTCTTTAACCCTAAGTATTTTAAGAAATCTGATAAATTAACAGCTGCTGAGAAGAAAGTAGAGGCTGGTATTAAGAAGTTTGAGAGAAGTCTTAAAAAGAGAATCTCGCCGGAAGAGTATGCAGAGTTAAAAAAGTATAGACTAATAAATAATCTTATTACAGTTGGAGAAATGAAGTCTCCAGATAAACTATTTAAATCTCAAGAAGAACTTAAATCAGAAATAAAAACAGATAAGAGAGAGTTCTTATCCGATGGTGAGTTTGAAAGAAAAATGAGAGAAATTTTAACTTCTGAATATGACTCTATTACAGACCTTAATAAAGCTAAGAAAGAAGCTCAAGAACTTATGGATACTAAGAAAGAACAAGGTGATGATGACATTGCTGATGAGTTAGCTGGAGTATTAACTAAGATTAAAAATAGAAAGAATATTAAATCCGGAAAAATTGTTGGAAGTGAACTTGAATTAACAGACGTTGATCTTATTGATGCTGGATTAATTGAAAAAACTATTAAGACAATGTTGAAGAAAAACTACGAAGATGACGATGAACTCAAAAGAGATCAAATCAGAATTAAGAGTATGGTTAAGAAGTATAAAGAAGAAGGTGGTGCAGACGCCGAAAGAAACATGGAAGAAATTGACTTCCTATTCAAAAAACTTTCAAGAAAAACTGGAACTTCTTCTGCTATAGCTGACGACGGTAACAACTAAGGAGCTGATAAATGCCTTTTGTAAAAGGAGTTTGGGTAGAACCAACTAAACAAGGAAAACAAAAAATATCTCCTTCTCAAGTTAACATGCAGTTTCTTTTAGCTAGACCTGTAGGTAAAACCTATAGAGTGGTTCAGTCTTTAATGATTACCAATAATAAAGTCTTTGATCCAAGACCACTTCAGCTGAGAAATATTAATAAAAAATCTTTATATGATTCAATTATATCAAAGGTTGCACTTTATGATAGACCTTATATGAAACTCGTTAGTTTTACAACTACCAGAGCAACATTTGAATTTGATTGGAATAAATGGATTAGAGATGCTGTAGCTAACGTAAAACCTAATAATAGAATTTCAAAGTTTGAACAGAGATTTAAGTTTAAGAAACAAGTTCCAAGAATGATTTCTTTTTCTAATTCAAGATTAAATTTTGGTGAATTTTTAGTTAGAAAATTTAAAGAATATATGAGCAAGAATAGAAAAGATAGAGTTTGGTTTGATAGGTTTCTCCCTAGAGAGTTTGCCGGAAAAATTAGGACTAAATTATCCACTATGTTTGATTATGAATATGATTGGCAACAAAATGAAGTTGTAGCTAAGCTAAAAAATATTTATATAATGGGTATTTTATTTGCTCTTGGTAATGAAATTGCAAAAGACAGAAGTAAACCTTATGTTAAGATTGACTTTGAAAAAACAGTTAAAAGAAAAGCAAGAAGATTTGACAGAAATAAATGGGAAAGTTTCATAAAGAAACGATTCATATAAGGATAAAACTATGACTTTTGATGACAAAGAAAAACTCGCAAAAAAGATTCCAGAAAACTTAGGTATGTATATCCCGGCTGGAAATAGAGCAGTAAGAGATAAACTTATGGAACTTGGTTCGAAACTGCAGATTGCAGATACAGCTACTAAACGAGAACTTGCGATAAAGTATTTTTTAGGTAAATTAAACGACATTAATTCAAAACAAAGAATGGGCAATCCATCTGATCCAGGACATAAATCTGATTATATAACTAAGATAAAGGGAATAGTTAAAAAAATTTTAGTTCTTTATGAACTTCCTTATGAGTCTTACCAAAAGATTAGCTTTAATCCTATTGAAGATAAATGGACTTATAATGAAAAAATAGAGCGTAGTAATTTTTACAATAACAAGTTGAAAAAAAGTCTTAAAGAACATATATTGTTCAACGTTTAAACTTGACAAAAAAAGAATAATATATTATAATTAATTAATCGATACCCCCTACGTTGGTTATGCTGGGAACCGGATCAAAACGGTTCCCTTTTTTACGCACAAAAAACCCTTCCATTTCTGGAAGGGTGGAAGCGGGGAATTGAAGGGTTGACTAGAATACAGGGGTAGTATCTTCGTCATTTCCTTTTATTGTATAATCATATTTGAATGTCACGGAACATTCAGAAATTGTGTCGTCATCGTAGGAAAAAGCATCTCCCCAAGAAACGTTTGTTGGCCAGACATAGTAAAGGTTCCAAAGTCTAACTACACCACCAGCTGGGTCTAATTGAGCCATTGTTGCCGAAGTGGAATACTGAGTTTTGAAATACATTTGTCCAGTAATAGGATTGTAAATTGATTGTGACCAATCGTAAAGGATTTGTCCGGAGGATTTAGATCCTGCGATATAATCGTAGAAGGTTGCTGCGAGATCGTTATAGGTAGGTTTTCCAGCAGTCCAAAATCTTTCATTTAATCTCTGGGCTTCAGTTGGATTAAAAGTAATATTAGGAACAGTTGCTGTGTGCATTGCGAAAGCTAATTCGGAAGGATCACCACCACCAGGAACTGCAGTAAACTGCATAACGAAACGATTTTTCTTTAAAGGTTCTAAGGTTGAACTTTTACTTGTTGTTAATGATATAGCCATTTATATCTCCTGAAAGTCTTATTATAATTAACTTATCCTAATGTTAAGATAATTATAGTGAAAGTTATCAAAGAAAATTATTTGAGGACAAAGTGGATAGAAAAGAATACCTAAAAGAATATAAAGAATTACATAAAGAAGAGATAAAAGAGTATAAAAAATCTTGGTATCAAAGAAACAAAGAGAAAGTAAAGTCTCGCTCAAAAGAATACTATAAAGAAAATACAGAAAAAGTGAAAGAAAGAAATAAGTTTTATACTGACTTTAAGAATGAAAGTGATATGAATCATAGTATAAAATTAAATGTTCTTAGTCACATCAATACTGGAATAAGAAATGGTTGGTTTGAAAAAAGACTTGAACAGATGTTAGGATATTCTTCTTGGCAATTAGTTGAAAGACTTGAAGGTTTTTGGGAAAATAATATGACGTGGGATAATTATAAAACAAGTGGATGGCATATACATCACGTTATTCCAATGAAAGTGTTTAATTTTTATAATGAAGAAGAGATAAAAAAATGTTGGGATTTGAGAAACATATATCCATTATGGAACAAGGATAGACACACTGATATAGATTGGAAAGAAATAGATATATCAAAGTTGAATGATTTATTGCCAGACACTCTTTTGATGGAGGAATTAACGTGAGATTTAATACTATGGTTAAAAAGTTCGTTTATTTTTTAGAGGTAAAAAATGAATATAGTCAGCTGTATGCTGATATGATTATAGAAAATGCTACTGCGTGGAATAAAGAATGGTTATTAGAAGAGCTAACAAGACAGATAAAAGTTTTTAAAGAATATGACGAACAACCAGATAAAGTAAATTTTAATTATCTGCCATTTTGCGAACAGTTTCTACAAGAAAGACCGAAGTTATTCAGTTGACAATAAAAGAATAATTGCATATAATAAAGTAGGAGAAAAAAATGGACGAGATTACAAGATTAGAAGAAGCTATTGCGTTTGAGCAACAAAGGTTAGCTAATTTTATAGAAGAAGGTACAACTTCTTCCTCTGCGCTTCGTGATGTTTATTATGATATTATAAAAATGCAAGAAAAAATAAGGAGTCTTAGTGAAGGTATTGATAACGAGTGATTTACACATTCAATCAGGAATATATACAGACATTGGAATAGATTATATAGATTATCTATCGGAATACTGTAACGAATATGGGATAACAGACTTAATTATTGCTGGTGATATTTTTGAGAAATCAAGCAAGATTAATAATGATGCATTCATTCCATTGTTTTTTAAATTTATGGAGTTAAAGGAATCTGGTTTAAATATTACAATCGTATTAGGGAACCACGACATTTACTCTGTTGACAATGATAGTTTAGTAGAAACGTTTGCTGTGTTTGGAAAAGTAATTAAGAATTTTGAACAAATTAAAATAGGTGGAAGGACAATAGACTTTCTTCCTTATACTAAGGATGTTGATTTAGTCCCGAGTTCTGGAGATATTTTAATTACGCATCTTAGTATAGCAGATTTCTCTTTTGATAATAAGTTTCACGTAAGTGAAAAAGCTGGAATGCCAAGAAAAATATTCGAAGGATACAACAAAGTATTCACAGGACATTTTCATAGACCACAAACCAAGGGAAACATTATTTACATGGGTTCTCCATATCAAATGAACTTTGGCGAGATAGGACAAAGAAAAGGATTTGTTGTTTATGATTTAGAGTATGATGATTGGGAAAGAGTTTGGTATGAACAAGCTCCAATCTATAAGAAAATAACGGTTAATAATTTTCAAAACGAAGATGTAACTAATTGTTTTGTTCAAGTTGAAATAAAAGAAAAGATGGATAATTACGTTCAATTAAAACACATTTTATATGAAAAAGGTGCTCTTATTGTATCTCCTAAATTTCTTGACTCCGAAGAAGAAATTACAGTTAATGAAGAAACGAAACTCGATATGAACTCTTCTGTTCCTGTAATGGTAAAAGAGTATATTCTTAATAGCATTGAGGCTACAGGAATTGACAATAAAGAGCTTGTTACAATTTTTGATAAAGTGTTAGCAAGTATTTGACAATAAAAGAATAATAAGTTATAATTAGATATGAAAACAACAAAAGGACGTTTGAAGTCCTTCCCAGTTATATTTAGATACTTCTTAGAAGATACGATTATGATTAATCTAACGAAAGAGAAAGTAACAATTTTTTATGATGGGACTTACAAACAAACAAAAACAGGGCCAAGAGTTAAGAGGGGTTAATGAAACTTCAATATGTAAAACTAAAAAACTTCAAGAGTTATCCAGACCAGGAAACAACTGTTGATTTGAGTTTTGACGGCATCAAACTTTTAGTCGGAGAGAACGGTGATGGAAAATCAACCTTTTTCGATGCTATTATTTGGGCCATCTATGGAAAAAACAAGGACGGTGTTGATGGTGTTGTCAATCGCAAAACTAAAAAGGATTGTAAGGTTGAAGTTGGCTTTAAAGTTGGTTCGTCTAGCTATTCAATTGTTAGATATAGGAAGCACGAGACAAATGGTAATAAACTATTATTCTTTAAGGGAACTAAAAATATTTCACAGCGAACAGCAGGAGCAACTCAAGAGCTTATTGATGGAATAATTGAGATACAATATAATACAATGATATCATCTGTAGTATTATCATCTGAATTATATACATCGTTTCTTCGGTCTTCTCGCGCTGATAGATTAAAAACGTTTGAGTCTATTCTTTCTTTGAAAGAAATTACTTTATTCTACAATAAACTCAAGAAGTTAAAAGAACCGATTGATGAAAAAGTTAGTAAATTAAACTTAGATATTGATAAAACTTTTGTAGCTATTAAATCTCTATCTGATAATATAGATGAATATAAAGATGGTGTTAAAAAAACACTACTTGCTTTTAAATCCGAAAAGGAAGCCTTACAAGGTGAGGTATTTCAACTAACAAGCAAAATATCAGAATATGATAGTATTGATGTAGACAAAGAAATTAATAACAACGAAGCTTATGATATTATTATTAAGCGGATAAAAGAAATCGATGAATTAATTCTAATTGATAAAGGGAAACTAACTGATATAAACAGTTTAGTTGCTCAACTTGAGGATTGTGAAGAACAGATAGATAACTATCAACGAATTGATATTCAAAAAGAGCTTATTCAAAATAAAGAATATTCTGATATTAAAGCAAAAAACGAAAAGGTCAATACAGCAATTGTAAAACTCTCTGCTGGAATAGTTTTAACTGGACACCTTGATAAAAACATAAAAGCTTTTCAAGATAAAATTTGGAATTTAGAAAAAGAAATAAAGAACATTCAAGAACATCTTGATACTTGTCCTACTTGTGGACAAGAAGTAGAAAGAGAATTAACGGAAAAACTAGTAGCAGATAAAAATATTGTTCTTGATGATGTAAAAGTAAGCCTTAAAAAAGAGAAAGAAACATTAGAAAATGATTTAATCAAAAATAAAGAGATAGATGATGCTATCAAGAAATTAAAAGGTATGGTATCTGAAGCAATTGAGCCTGTTCATAGTGTTGAAATATTGCATGCAATGAGTGGAAAGTTAAAGGATGAAAAAAATAGAAGTCTTCTTCTCAAAAAAGATATTGAAAACGCAGAAAGTAATAATAAAGAAATTGAAACAAGGCTATCAGCGTATAGAGCAGAAAAGAAAATTAATGTAGATAATAAGTCTGAGCCTGAATATCATACTATGTTCCTGAAAGATTTAAGGGAAAAAATTGTTCTTCTTAAAGATGAAGCTGAAGAGAAAAGACAGAATATTCTAACAATAGATGTTAAAGCTAAATCTTCGTATGATAAAGGTTATATAGATAACACTCAGGTGACAATAAAAGAGTTAAAGAAAACATTAACAAAAACCGATAAGAAACTAAAAAAAGCTACTATTGAAAAAAAACACTATGAAGCCTTATTAACTATTTTCTCAAATAAGGATAGTGGATTTAAAAAGTTCTTTATTAATAAGATGGTTAGTATTTTTAATGATAGGGTTAATTTTTATCTTCCATTCTTTTTTGATGATGATGTTGAAGTTGATTTTGATAAGGACTTAAATGAAGTTATAAAGATAAATAAAGAGGAAGTAACGTTTGCATCATTTAGTTCAGGACAAAAAACAAGGTTTGATATAGCTATATCATTCTCACTTTTCTTCATGGTAAAGATGTTCTTTTCATCAACTATAAATCTTTTAGTGTTTGATGAAATATTGGATATGAATTTAGACAAAAAGGGATTTAATTCTGTGTATGAGATTATAGAGAATTTAGGGGATTTCAATACAGTTTTTGTTGTATCCCATCAAGAGTTTTATAAGGAGAAGTTTAATCATCATATTCATATAAAGCGTAATAGTAAAGGATTTAGTTATATTTACAACGAGGTGTAACATGGAAAAACAAACTCCGCCAATGCAATTAATGGATGAAATTATAACAAAACATAATTTCATTGATGTAATGAAGAATACTTATGGTTTAGCAATTTTAACTAATGGATCTTTTGTTAAAATCTTAAATAATTTTGAAGGAATTTGTGAAACCTGGAAGCTCTTTAACGAAGCAATGGCTATGGATGATGTGGAAGCTCAACAAAGAATTCTCTTAGAAAATACTAGAGGTGGAATTATAGATACAGGAACTACAGTAATTGATATTCAAACAATAGCAACTATGTATCCTTTATATAGAATGACACATGATAATGAAGAAGTAAAAAAAATAAATAAATTTAAAATGAATGAAATAGATAATTTTATTTACTGGGATCAAACGATGGGAGAAACAGAAGACGAATAAAAAAAGACACTCAATTGAGTGTCTTTTTTGTTATTTTGCTTCTGATTGTCTTGGATATTTTTCAACTGGTATGTCTACTTTCGTAGGACTTTCACTTCCTCTCATTGTAGTTACATTTGGAGCTACTTTTCTTTTAACTAGTCGTCTTGCTTTATCAGCATCTGCTCTAGCTTTATCTCTTATTGCTTTTGCATCTGCAAGTATTTTAGCTTTTATTGCTGGATCGTCACTTTCTATAAATTCTTTTAGTCTTTTAGGTGCCCATTTTTTAATAATTGCGTCACTTACTTCTGATTTGATTTTTGATTTTACTTTGTCTGTAGTTGATTTGATAATAGGTGCTGCAACTTTAGCACCTCGTTTAATTCCAGCTTCTGCAACTTTAGCTGCTGAACCTAGTTTTTGTTTTAAAATATTTGCTGTTCTTGATTGAGTGACTTTTTCAGTTCCTTTCTTTATAGCTGAAGCCGCTTCTTTAGCTCTTCCACCTATTCTTTCTATTACATTGTCCATTGATTTTAGTTGTGCTTTATTAGATGCTGCGTTTATAATTTGTTTTACTTGTCCTAGGTAATTTTGTGAGTTTGTTGTTGCTTTTAGTCTTGATGAGAAGTTTGAGAAGTTTGAATAACGTTGTTCTTCTTTTTTGATTGAGTTTATTTTTTTGTTGACCGCCTTTTCCATATCGGTGGCAACTTTTTTCATTTTCATTTTTTTAACATCATTAACTGCTTTTTCAGAAGCATCGTTAACTTTTTCTAACGCTGCAGCTAAAGCTTCTTCTGCTTGTTTAGCAATGTTAGATGGACCTTTAGGGTCATCAGGATTTACTTTCTGAACCTTATTCATAGGTTTTGAAAGTCTCTGAGTTTCCTTACCTCTTTTAATTAAATCAGCGGTTTTTAAATCAAGTGCGTCAGATGTTTCTTTTTCGGCCTTAGGTGTTTCTTCCGTACTTTTAGGAGCCTCAGTTTCCGCTTTTGGAGCTTCAGATGTCTTAGGTGTTTCAGTAGGAGTTTCCTTCTTAGAAGTTTTTATAGATTTGATATAAGGTTTAGTTCCCTTTCTAACATTCTGAATAATAGGTAAATCGCCTATTTTATCATCACCTTCTGGTGTAAGATTAAGACTATCAAGAATTTCTTTATCAGCTTTAGTTGGTTTTGAAGATAAAACATCAATCGCTAAAGCAAGGTTTCTATAATCTTCTGTGTTTGTGCTGACAACTTTCTCCATAGCTGTTTGTAGAAAGTCATCTTTAAGTTCTTTAGATGCTTTTTTAACTATATCAGCGGCTAAAGTTTTTGCAGCTTTGCTTGTTTTAAACGCTGCTCCGCTTTGACTGATCATATCATCAAACGAAACAGGAGTTGCAGCTTCGTCTATTTTGTTATTGTAAAATTCTTTAAAGGATACCATGCGTATGTTCTCCGAGTATTGTTTATTTTATCTTTACAGAGTTAAGATGGTAATAGGTCTTTTATATTGTAACCTTCTATCAAACTCGTTATTATACTATCTTTTTTTGTTATATTATCTTTTGCTGATATTATTCTCAAGTTTCTTAAATTCCAACCTTTCTCTAAATACTCTTTTTCGTTTTTATATAAACTTTGTGGAATTATATGATCTATATGAAACTCTTTACCATTATCTAAAAAATATTCCCAAGTAACACCATCAGGTAAATTACTTTTCAGATGATTTAATAGATCCTCTTTAGAGTATCCTAATAAATCTAGTGTTTTTCTGCCATCTTTATTTATGTATTGTCTCATAGCTGATTTAATTCTATTTTTCATTTTTCTAAATGGATCGTCTTTAACTTTTTTTTGCCACTTTCTAACGGATTTTATTCGAACCTTTTTGTTTTGTTCGTAATATATTCTGCCATATTCTTTTTTGTCTTCACAAACTATGTTAGTTCTTTTATTTTTTTTAGTGATATGACTATTTTTTATATCATAGTAATTCTTTTGTTTTATAATAAAACAAGCTTTACAGTAATTTCTGTATCCATCTTTACTATCTTTCTGCTTATAAAATTCGTTAGTCTCTTTTGTTTTTTTACAGTTATTACATATTTTCATAACTATACCTTTACAAGTTATTCTTTACAAAAAAATATTGACAATAAAAGAATAATAAGTTACAATTAGACATGAGTTACTCACATTTACATCTTCATACACACATGGGATCAACCTTAGACGGAATAGGTTCATCTGAACAATATGCTAAATTAGCAAAAGAGCTTGGGCACCCAGCGATAGCTATAACAGATCACGGAAAAATGAACGGGCATTACGAACATTATTTAGCGTGTAAGAAATACGGAATAAAACCAATCTTCGGAGTTGAAGCTTATGTTGAGTTTGAACTTGAAAGAACAGAAATAGTTAAAGAAAAAGAGAAGCGTGTTCGTAATAAGAATATGCATCTCGTTCTTCTTGCAAAAAACGAAATAGGTTATCATAACTTACTTAAACTAAACTACATATCAAACTCAGATGAACAACATTATTATTACAAAAACCATATTCTACTTAAAGAACTTTTTAAACACAAGGAAGGAATTATTGTAGGAACTGCGTGTATGGGTTCTCCATTTTCAAGATTACATATGGATGGAGAAGTTGAAAAATCAGAAAAACTTTTTAAACTATTCAAAGAACAATTCGGTGATGATTTTTACGCAGAGATACAACTAAATGAGATAACACATAGTATTGATAACTTCAAAGAAGGACAGAAATCTGTAAATGAATGGATTATTCACTTAGCTAAAAAATATGAAGTTCCAATAGTTTTAACTGGTGACGTTCATTATGCAACAAAAGGACTTGATAGAATACAAACACTTGCAATTGCAATTAGTCGTGGTGTAACTCTTAAAGAAATGGATTGGGATTTAGAAGGAAAGAGTTTATTCTATATGGATAAAAAAGACTTTCATCAATTCAATAAAGATTGGGGATATAATTATACAGATGAAGAGCTAGAAGAGTGGATGGATAATACTCAGTTAATTGTTGATAAATGTAGTTTTGAGTTCAAAGAGAGAAATAGATTGCTCCTTCCAACTTTTTCAGAAGATGATGATAGTTTATTAATAACTGAAAGTAAGAAAGGTTTGATTGACAAGATGGGAGTTTCAGAGTGGTCTGAAGTTCCAGTGGAGTATCGTAAGAGATTAGGAAAAGAAGTTGAAATTATTCTCAGGAAAGGATTTGCTTCTTATATAATGATACTTTGGGATGTATTTAATTTTGCGAGAGATGAAGAAATAATGAGAGGCCCCGCGAGAGGCTCTGGTGGAGGTAGTCTTTTGTTGTTCGCTCTTGATATTTCAACATTAGATCCAATTAAATATGGACTTATTTTTGAAAGGTTTTTAAGTGATGAAAGAAGTGTGGATGTAGTTTATGATTATTTTGGAGAGGCAATATGAATTTAATACACAAACAAGAGTTAGAGATTTATGATATAAATATTTTACATTTACCTTATAATTCTAAAATATTAAAAGTAGCTGAGCAAGATGAAAAACTTATGGTTTGGTATATTTATGATTATAGTTATATTGAAAAAAAAGAAAAGCGTATTTTTTATATTTATGGAACTGGAAATCCCATTGATACTTATGATGTAAGAACAAGAGAACATATTGATACTATTCTTATGTCTAACGGATTAGTTTGGCATATTTTTCTAGCAGTTTAAGTAAAGATAATATCAGTGAGGACGAGATGACTAAAGAACTAAAAGTTAGATGCCGAGGTTGTGGTAAACCTTTTGATGCAAGATTTGATATAAACGATCCTATGGATTATGCTTTTTGTCCAGTATGTAAGGAAGTTGTTGAAATCAACACTGGTTTGCACGGACAACTTAAGCCAAAACATGTTTTAGACAAAAGAAAGAAAGACAAAAAAATAAAAAAAGATAAAGAACTCAAAGATAAAAGAGAAAAAGATCTAATTAAATACTTAGAGAAGCTCGCTAAAGAAAAAGACAAAGATAAATAATCTTGACAGAAAAAGAATAATAGTTTATACTTAGGTATGACAGAAGAAGAAAAAACTGAACTAAGAAAAGTTGCTGAAAAATATCTCAAAGACTTTAATACCTTAGATTATGAACTCAACGATGAACTTAGAAAAGCTATTCTTATGGCAGAATTATCTGAGAAGAATTTAATTATCTCTGGAAGTGCCGGAACTGGCAAATCCACTTTTATAGAATTACTTCAATTAAACAGCAACAAGAATTATGTTATACTTGCCCCTACCGGAGTAGCCGCTGTGAATGTGGGTGGTGTTACTGTCCATTCATTTTTCAAATTTCCTCATGGTATCATAAATAAATACGCAGTCAATAAAAGTATCAAAGACCTCGTAATGAAACTCGACGCAATTATCATAGATGAAATTTCTATGGTTCGTGCAGATATGATGGACGCAATAGATTACCAGCTAAGAGTATTAACAGGAAATGCCGAGAAACCGTTTGGTGGAATTAAGATTATCGCAATTGGCGACTTATTCCAATTACCACCAATCGTTCAAAAGGGAAGTCCTGATGAGAAATACATTAGTGATAGTTTTTATTCTTCCTGGTTTTTCTCTGCACCAGATATCGGTAAATTCACTATTGTCGAATTGAAGAAAATCTATCGACAGAACGATGAAGAGTTTAGAGGTGTCCTTAATAAGATTAGGATTGGAAAACAATCTTGGAATGATTTAAAGTATATTAATCAACGAGTAGTAAAAGAAGAAGACTTCGGTAAAGATTATGTTTATCTATCTACTACTAATAAAGTTGCTGATGAAATCAATCAAAATAAATTGAATGAACTTCCAGGAATTACTGAATATAAATACAGTAAAATATATGGAACGTTTCCTCCATCAATGTATCCAACTCTTGATGTATTACAACTGAAGGTTGGTGCTCAAATAATGATGTTGAGAAACACACCTTGGTATTATAATGGTCAAGTTGGTTCTATAATTGCATTATCAAAAGACAACATCGCCGTTGAACTTGAAGATGGAAGTCAGTATTTTATTAATCCTGAAACTTGGTTTAATTATGAATACGAATTGAAAGATGGAAAAATTCGAATGATTGAAAAGGGGTCTTTCGCTCAATATGCAATTAAACTAGCTTGGGCTATTACTATCCATAAAAGTCAAAGTAAAACATATAATAAAGTCTATATTGATTTAGGTAATGGTGCTTTTAGCGCTGGACAAACTTATGTTGCTCTTTCTCGATGTAAAACCCTTGGTGGTATTGGGTTGAAATATAAAGTGGATAAAAGGGATATCATTGTTGATAGAACTTTGAAAGAGTATTTTATGCCAAAATTAGCTTGACAATAAAAGAATAATAGAATATAATTAGGTAAGAATGAAAAAATGTAGTTTTTGCAAAAAAGAAAAACCTCTCGAAGATTTTGGAAAACTATCATCAAGTAAAGATGGATTAAATTCAGCGTGCAAAATTTGTAGAAAAGAAATTAATATTAAAAGTTATGAAAAGGTTGGAAGAAAACAAAATACTGATAAACAAAAAGAAGCAATTAAAAACTATAAAGCAAAATGGTTTCAAGATAATAAAAAGAGAATTAGAGAGAATATATTAACTGACGAGCAAAAAGTAAAAGTAAAAAAATATAAAGCTGATTGGTTTCAAGAAAATAAAAAAAGACTAAATAAGATTAATTTAATGAGAAGAAAAACTGAACCAAAAGTTAAAATAAATCATTTAATGTCTGGTGCTATCTTAAAGTGTTTAGGTAGAGATAAGAATGGAAATAAATGGACTGAAATAGTTGGATATACAGCAGAGGATTTATTAAATCATTTTGAAGTCGATGTAATACCAAAAGGGTATCATATAGACCATATCATTCCTATAAACGCTTATGATTATTCATCTATTGATGATGAATTTTTGAAGTGTTGGAACATTAGAAATTTAAGAATAATTCCAGCTAAGGAAAATTTATCAAAGGGAGATAAACTTGACAAAAAGATGATAATTGAACATAATATAATAGACTTATTACCGAAGGAGGTAGTCTTTGAAGGACTGGACTTTTGAAGAATTAAAAAATACTTGTGATGAAGAGGTAAAAAAATATCCTCATCTTGAAAAAAAGTATAAAAAAGAACTTTCAATCGCCAAACGTTTTTATAAAAATGGAAGAAATCTATATCAGGAACTAATAGACAAGAAAGATAAAATAGATACAAGATATATTATACCATACTTGTTAAAAATAACAGATACATGGATAGATAAAAATCCTGTTTATATTCAGGTTAGTTCTGGAGCCTCAGGTGGTAAGGCTTATGCCACCCGTTATAGAAATATAGCGTAAAAAATGTTCTAAATTGTCGGGGAACTCCAGAGATGGACAATCCGCAGCGAAACCCGAAAGGGGACGTTCAACGACTATAATGGACTACCTAAACGTAAAGTCGTAGGTAAAGGGATAGTCTGATCTTGCTATATAATCTAAAAATAAAAAGCAAGCTAACATAAATGATAGATATAGATACTGATTGGCAGGGCGATGGACGAGAAAAAATCTACAATTATCTCAACAAAAAATACGGCAGCGAAAGAGTTCTCCACGTGGGAACGTTTTCTACGCTCGGACCTGCATCAGCGGCTAAGGATATTCTCCGTGCAAATAGTATCGACTTTGGCAAATCTAATAAATTTACTAAAGTTCTTGAAAAACAGGAAACGTGGCAAGAAAACTTAGATAGAATAAAAGCAAACGATAAAGATAATTGGAAGTTTTATCTTGACAATAAAGAAGTTCTCGATGATGTTCCTCACCTTATCGGTAAAATCCGACAAAGTGGAAAACATGCTGGAGGAATTGTTGTAAGTGAGAAACCTATTTATAATTATATTCCAGTTGATAGAGTAAAAGGGGAAGTTGTAACAGCTTTTCCGGAGAGTGGAAGCAATACTGTTCTTGATGAAATAGGTATTATTAAATATGATATATTAGGTATTTCAATTTTAGATGTTATGGCAGAAGCTATTGAAATGGTTGATGAAAAAATGTATGAAATAGAAGAAGATGGAATTAGAAAAGTAGTTCCAGCTAGCTATATAGATAAGGAGATAGAGAAACTATAATGGGAATTAAAAATAAAGAAGTAATGCAATTAATTAACAGCAAGACAAAAGAGATGGAAAAACATCTTAATGTAATAGAGGAAGAGCTACAAAAAGATGATGATAGATTTAAGAAAGCTGTCGTAGCTATTTCATCAGGAAAAATTATGAAACTACATCAAGATATAGCATATTTTCTTGGCGTGTTCGATGACAATCCAAAGTATGAGGGAAATTAATGCTTAAAGAATTACAGGAAATGGTTGATGATTTAACATCAACAAATTCAAATAATGAAAAAATTGAAAGATTAGCTAAGTATGAAAATTTAAAGAAAATCATAAAGTATGCTCATAATCCAATGATGCAATTTTATGTCACTTCCAAGACTGTAGAGAAATATGCTAAAACTAATAATAAAGTTAGTGATGAATGGACTAGTGTTGATGAAGAAGGTTTGTTTGATTTATTAGATAAATTAAGCACAAGAGAACTATCAGGGCATAATGCTCTTAATGCAGTTGAAAGCTATATTACTGGCTCAGGTAGAGAAGAATATAAAGATTTAATTTATTCTGTTATAGATAAAAACCTGAAAATAAGAATGAGTGATACTACTATCAACAAAGTATTTCCAGAATTAATTCCAGAGTTCAAAGTTCAACTAGCCGACAAAATTGATATAGATAAAATACCAGATTTCGAAAATGAAAAATGGTTTGCGTCAAGAAAGCTTGATGGTGTAAGATGTATTACCATAGTGAAACAAGGAAGTGTTAAGTTTTATAGTAGAACCGGAAAGGAATTTACTACACTTGATTTAGTTCAAAAAGCAATTAGAAAAGAGTTAATAAGTTTATCTGGGTTGGACTTTGTTCTTGATGGTGAAATGTGTATTATTGATGAAAATGGTAATGAAGACTTCACAAGTATAATTAAAGTAATTCGTAAAAAAGATTATACTATTTTAAACCCAAGGTATAAAATTTTCGACTTCTTATCATTAAATGACTTCTTAAAGAAATCAAGTAATGAAGTTTTTTCATCTAGGTATAAAGTTTATAGCGAGATAAAATCTCCTTCTGGTATTCTTAGCCCTGTAGAACAAGTTTATATAGACAGTGCTAAAACTTTCAGTGAGTTGTCTGAGCAAGCAGATGAACTTGGATGGGAAGGACTTATCGTTAGAAAAGATGTTAAGTATGCAGGAAAACGTTCTAAGAATATGTTAAAAGTAAAACAGTTTCACGAAGCTGAATATGAAGTTCAGGCAATAACTAGTGGAATGATTAGATTTATTTCAAAAGAAACCGGACTTGAAGAAGAAGAGATAATGCTTAGTAATGTGGTTATTGAGCATCTTGGAAATAATGTTGGGGTTGGTTCTGGATTTACCTTAGAACAACGTCAAAGTTTCTTTAAAAATCCGGATTTGATTATAGGAAAAACCATAACAGTTAAATACTTTGAAGAAAGTCAGGATAAAGATGGTAATGTTTCTTTGAGGTTCCCTGTCGTAAAGCATATTTATGATGGAGCGAGGGAAGTTTAATGTTAGACATCAATAAAGATATTCTCAACGAGAAGTACAACGAAGGTGATATGGAATATTTTTTTGATAAGGCTAGTAAAATAGCGGACTTCGTACTAACAAAAACATACAAAGTATATGATACTGAAAAAAGAGCTGATATGGTTCAGGAGTGTCTTGAAAATCTTTGGAAGAAAGTTCAACAAGGCAAAGTTGATGGCTCAAAAAACTTAATGAGTTTTGTTTGGCAAAACTCAACGTTTAGAATAAAAGAAATCCTAAGAAAAGAAAAAAATAGAAATCGCATTGCTCCTTTTATTTCATATGATAATGATGAAATGGAATTTATGAAAGGAATTGATAGCAATAAATATGGAGAAGCAGAAATAGCTAAGATATTTATTTGACAGAAAAAGAATAATTAAGTATAATTAAATATGATAAAAGTAATTAGAGAAGTATCTAAACAAGATTTAAAGGATCACCTGTACGATTTAAATACAGATGATCCTAATATTTATGTTGAAGCTAATAATGATAATAGTATTGGTATCTTTCAGCTCAATGGAAATCTTGCACACGAA
>Ga0164318_10000430_pt1 | contig 31763 bp, 27 predicted proteins | sample GuaBasSedimGuay9_FD_113734 | JGI IMG/M metagenome (GOLD analysis project Ga0164318, IMG submission 113734) | Subseafloor sediment microbial communities from Guaymas Basin, Gulf of California, Mexico - Guay9, Core 4571-4, 0-3 cm | ecosystem: Environmental > Aquatic > Marine > Hydrothermal vents...
AATTGCCGAAGAGATGCTGACGGATCTTGACAAAGAGACTGTTGATTTTCAAAATAACTTCGACGACAGTTTGCAGGAGCCAACCGTGCTGCCTACCCAAATACCAAACTTGCTGATTAATGGTGCTTCGGGTATAGCAGTAGGTATGGCTACTAACATTGCTCCACACAATCTAACGGAAGTTATTAATGGAATTATTGCCTACATCGACAACAATGATATTACTATCCCGGAATTGATGCAATATATCACCGCACCCGATTTTCCTACCGGAGCCATTATCTATGGCTATGAAGGAGTTAAGTCTGCTTTCGAAACGGGTAGGGGACGCGTGATGATGCGCGCTGAAATTCAAACGGAAGAGTTGCATTCAGGTCGTGAACGGCTTATTGTTACCTCGCTGCCATACCAGGTTAACAAAGCAGAAATGATTCGTAAAACGGCCGATCTGATCAACGAGAAAAAAATCGATGGTATTAGCGATATCCGCGACGAATCTGACAGGAACGGAATGCGCGTTGTGTACGAGCTAAAACGCGATGCCCTTTCAAGCATTGTTATTAACAAGCTCTACAAAATGACTGCCCTCCAAAGCTCCTTTAGTGTTAACAACATTGCTTTGGTAAATGGCAAGCCCGAAATGCTTAACCTTAAAGATTTAATTCATTATTTTGTTGAACATCGCCACGAGGTAGTTGTCCGCAGAACGGAGTATAACCTTCGTGAAGCGGAAAAGAAAGCTCACATACTTACCGGTTTGCTTATTGCGCTCGATAATTTAGATGAAGTGATTGCGTTAATCCGTGCATCAAAAACGCCGGAAGATGCCCGAAACGGTCTGATGGAACGTTTTAACCTTTCTGAAATTCAGGCCAGAGCCATCCTTGATATGCGTTTGCAGAAGTTAACAGGACTGGAACGTGATAAAATAAAAGTTGAGTACGAAGAGTTGATGAAATTTATCGAAAGTCTGAAAGAGATTCTTGCCAATGTTGACATGCGGATGGAAATTATCAAAGGAGAGCTCCTACGCATTAAAGAAAAGTATGGCGACGAACGTCGCTCAACCATTGTTTATAGTGCCGAAGATATCAAAATGGAAGATGTTGTCCCTGACGAACCCGTGGTGGTAACCATCTCACGGATGGGTTACATTAAACGCACTCCGCTTACCGAGTTTCGTGTACAAAACAGGGGAGGCCGTGGCTCGAGAGGCAGTATCACGAGAGATGAGGATTTTCTGGAACACTTGTTTGTAGCTACCAACCATAACTACATGCTGTTCTTTACCGAAAAGGGGAAAGTTTACTGGCTTAGGGTTTTCGAAATTCCGGAAGGTGCTAAAGCTTCAAAAGGAAGAGCCATCCAAAATATCATACAAATTGACCCTGATGATACGGTTAAAGCCTATATTAATGTAAAAGACTTAACCAACGAAGAGTACAGAAAAAGCCACTATATTATTATGGCTTCTAAGTTTGGTATTATAAAGAAAACCACTTTAGAAGCTTATTCACATCCGAGGACTAACGGAATTAATGCCATTACTATAAAAGAAGGTGATGAACTGCTGGAGGCAAAAATGACCAATGGTAACAGCGAAATTTTGCTGGCTGCCAAATCGGGCAGAGCCATACGATTTCCGGAAGTGAAAGTCAGACCAATGGGCAGAACTGCAGCAGGCGTGAGAGGTATTCGTTTGGCCTCCGAAAAGGATGAAGTAATAGGCATGATTTGTATGGATGATCCTGATATGAATGTTTTGGTTGTATCAGAAAAAGGATATGGTAAACAATCGAAACTAAATGATTACCGAATTACAAACCGGGGAGGAAAAGGAGTGAAGACCCTCAATATTTCAGAAAAAACGGGCAACCTAATTGCCATTAAGGGGGTAACCGAAAAAGATGACCTGATGATTATTAACAAATCGGGAATTACCATCAGAATGTCAGTTAGCGATTTAAGGGTAATGGGTAGAGCCACTCAGGGTGTACGCCTTATTAAACTCCAAGAACACGATGAAATTGCTGCTGTTGCCAAAGTTGAATTAACCAAAGAAGAACAAAATTTATTAAAAGAAAAAGATAATAATTCTGAAATAGGAAATAATAGTACAGATACAGAGAACGTTAGCGACGATAATTAGAAATAGTATAAACAATTTCCTTCTTCGGCCTGATGTTTGATATTAAATATATTTGCACCTTAAAATTTTAACATTATGAGAAAAATAGTTGTAACATTATTGGTTTCATTAATTGTAACCACAGGAATATACGCTCAAAAATCAAAACGTACTAGTGCGTATAATTATAATAAGGAGTTTGACAATAAAATTGAGATGTACAAACTCAAAAAAGATCAAAAAAATTTGGAAGAGGCTAAGGATGCTCTCAAACTCGCCAAAGAAAATATTGATCCCACCATTACGAACGAAAAAACCATGAACGATGCCAAAACATGGTTGTACCGCGGCATTATATATTATAACGATGCCCGATTACCCATTGACCTTGACACGCTTGGTAAGATTAATGCCGAATCTGCCATAACCTCCTTTGAGTCGTTAAAAAAAGCCAAAGAACTTGATGTAAAAAAACGGTATAAAACCGATATAGATTTGAATTTGCAAAATCTGTACAACCTCTTTTTCAGTCAGGGAGCTATTGGTTTTAACGAAAAAGACTACGCGCTGGCAAAATCTGATTTGAAAGCTGCCTTTGATATTCAGCAGCTTAAAGGTACTTTTGATACCACTGCCGCTTTTTATGTAGGTCTGGTTAGTTTTATGGACAAAGATGCCGACAACACCATCGATTATATGAAAAAATGTGATGAAGTAAACTTTAAAGATCCACGAATATATATTTACTGGAATAGGGCGTTAAAAATGAAAGGCGACACAGCTGCTGCTATTCAAGTGGTTCAGAAAGCACGCGAAAAATATCCTGAAGAACTACAGATTTTATTAGAAGAAGCACAAATTTATCTTGAAAAAGGTGAAAATGAAAAACTTAAAAACAGTCTGCTTAAAGCTGTAGAAAAAGATTCGAACAATGCGAACTTGTGGTTTTTGTTGGGTAAAACTTATGATGACGACGGCGATAAGGTTAATGCAGAAAAGTATTATACAAAGGCTACCGAAGTCAATCCAAACTTTTTTGAAGCCTTCTATAATATTGGTGCTATTTATAATAATAAAGCCTCCGAGTTAATGAAAGAAGCCAACGACTTGCCATTGGAAGAAACAGCCAAATACGATAAACTTATTAATGAAGCCAACGGATATCTGAGCCAGGCCGTTCCATGGCTGGAGAAAGCATTGAAAATTAAACCTGATGACACCTATACTTTACACGCGTTAAAAGAAGCTTATACCAAATTAAAACTTTACGACAAAGCCAAAGCCTTGGGAAATTAAGCAATGTTAAATAGTATTTCAGAGAGGGAGGCGCTAAATGGTCTCCCTTTCTTTTATATTGTCTATTTAACATAATATTAATTATAGGGCTTAATAATGTTTTTATATTATTGTATCTTTGCGTTACTTTTAAGTTTGCTAATCCAATGGAAGATATATTAACTTACATAATTATTTTTGGCCTTTTAATCCTTTTTGCGATTGTGTTTTTATCCAAAAATGAAAAGAAAAAGGAATTTTTATTAACAAAAAAAGACTACTCCTTTGGCAGCCTTAAGGTTTTAATCGAGAAACAGGGAAAAGAAATACGGTTTCTCATAATAGAAACCTTGTTGAATACGCCAAACCAATATCCACCGTTAACCCTTTCAGTAGAAGCCGTTTTAAAAGATCGTTCTACTTTGCTTATCGAGCTATCTAACGAATTATTTACTTCTTCCGAAGCCTATAGGTATAAAGTGGATTATAATGAGCTTTATAAGTTAATAACTACACGCTGCAATCGTTTGCAACATTTTAGATTAGTAGCTACCTTTACCGACAATAAAAAATTGAAGTCCGGTATTTTGGCTTTTAATAAAAAATGGAATATTATTACACCCGATACAGGTACATACAATTAATATAGGGAATTATTTTCCAAATACGGGAAATTTAGTCAAATTTTAGATTTTTGCATCTACTTAAATATTAACGTTTTATATTTTTTATTCGCAATTGGATTAATATTTGATAAATTGTTTTATTCAAGGTAATTTTCTTGAGGAATACAAGCACATGAAATACATTTTACATTCCAAAACTAAAAGCAAAGCAGAAGTTAGTAATAGCGAACTATTGAAAAGCTACCGGGAACTTTCGGAAGAGTATAACAAGCTTAAGGAAAAGAACAAAGAACTTGAGGAAGCCTATCGCAACACAATTAATGTAAACACACAACTTTCAGGTAACATTAGTCATGAGATAAAAACTCCATTTTACGGCATTTTAAACTCCGTATCTCTCTTAAAAGATAGCGACAACTTAGATAGTGAAGATCAATACAACATAAATGTTATCGAACAAAACAGCCAATACTTAATCACTACCTTAAACGATTTGCTTGACTTTTATAGTCTTGAAAATAACACCATTAAACTCAACACTGTAAACTTTAATTTAAAATCGGAATTAGCCCCGTTGCTCAACTTTTACAAAACCAAAGCTGAGGAAAAAGAACTGGAATTTGTTATTAAATATGGTCACAACATTCCAAAGTATTTAAAAGGTGATCCGGTTAGAATAAAACAAGTAGTGCATCAACTGCTTTCAAACGCTTTAAAATATACTGACAAAGGGAGAATCAGTATTACCATCAACGGATACAACCTGGACTATAAAACGTTTGATATTGACATTGTTGTGGCTGACACCGGTAAGGGTATCGACGAAATTCAAAAAGAGAAAATATGGCACATGTTTTCTTTTAACAGAACCGACACCTCTTTAAATGTTGGAATTGGTATTGGTTTGTCGTTAGCCAAAGAACTTATTGATTTAATGAAAGGAAGAATTGTTGTTGATTCAAAAATAGACATTGGCACTACTTTTTCAGCAACCATCCCGCTCGAACTTGGCGTTTCCGATAACAAAGAGTTATATAAAAATATTCTCTTGGTTGAAGATAACATCATCAATCAAAAACTTACCAAGGCCATTCTGGATAGGCAGGGCTTTAATGTTGACTCCGCTTCTAATGGAAAAATAGGTGTTGATAAATACCGTCAAAACAATTATGATTTGGTGTTAATGGACATTCAAATGCCAATTATGGACGGGTACGAATCATCCAGACTGATTAGAGAATATGAAAAAATCAACCCCTTAAAAAAACCAGCCACCATTATTGCTGTTTCAGCTAATTCCGATAAAAATAATCTACGCAAACTTAACGAGGCTGGTATTGATTTTTTTATCAACAAACCATTTAACATCGACAAATTTTCAGTACTACTTAGTAACTTAGACCCCTCTAAGTAATTCACCTCCCCTATTCTATTAGCAACTTTTTGAGCATTATCAGCCATTACTACTAATTTCTTTCCCTTTATTCGCAGCTATTTCAATAATAATGGTTATTTTTGTTCTCAATGTGATACCCTATAGGAAATAAATATATGAAAAGAACCATTCTTGTTATTGATGATGAACAGAGCATCAGAATGCTTTTAGAAAACTTTTTGGGAAAAGAGTTTGAGATAGTTACTAAAAATGACGGCCTTGAAGGAATTAAATTTCTGGAAGAAGGAAACCTCCCCGATTTAATTGTTGCCGATATCCAGATGCCCAACATGGATGGCTACGAGTTTTTGGAAAACGCCAAGGCCAGTGGTTTTTTTAATCACATTCCAGTCATCATGCTATCCGGCAACGAGAGTAGTAAGGAGCGCATTAAAAGCTTACGTCTTGGTGCCGACGATTATATGGTGAAGCCCTTTAATCCCGAGGAACTCTATCTTCGTATAAAAAACATTCTGGCACGTATTTCATAATCATTTCATTTTAAAGCTATGGCAATAAATTTACTGTACATCGGTAGTTGGCCTGATTTAGTAAACGATCTGAAAAGCAGAGAAGACCTCTTTACGGTTACTACCGTTGAAAATGGTGTTCAAACACAAAACCTCTTGTTGAAAAAAGGAGAACAATTTGACGCAATCTTGAGTGAAGCAGTTCTCCCTGGCATGAATGGGTTGTCCATAGCCAAAATGGTAAAAAGTTACAAAGGGTACTCAAAAACTCCTTTTATTATTTTTTCTCTGGATAAAGATTTTGGCCTTTTCAAAAAGCTTTTAAAATCCAAGGGAATTGTTGATGACTATTATGTAGCACCTGTTGATGTTGAAAAACTGTACAAACGGTTCACTTTTTTAAAAGATTATTACGAAAAGCATATTAATAAAGTAAGTGTTGAAGGTGCTTTTCAGCGTTATAAAATCCCTTTTATTAAAAGAACGTTTGATATTATTGTTTCTCTCACGGCTATTCTACTACTTTCGCCTATTTTTATTTTAGTTGCCGCTGCCATTCGTTTGGAATCAAAAGGGCAGATTATTTACAAATCAAAAAGAGTTGGTACCGGCTATAAAATATTTTATTTTTATAAATTTAGATCGATGTATTCGGGTGCCGATGCCAAGCTGAAGGATTTGGAACATCTTAATAAATACAATGTAGCCAAAAAAGAAGCTGCTGAAAAGGAATCGGAGTCGTTTGTATTAAATACCGATTGCCCTAAGTGTAAAAAGTTGCCCGAAGGACAGCACTGCTCTCCCCTACTCTTTATTGATGGAAAATACATTTGTGAATATTGGTACAAAGAGCAAAAGAAAAACATGGGTGGCGCCACCTTTATTAAAATAAAAGATGATCCGAGAATTACAAAAGTTGGAAAATTGATAAGAAACACCAGTATCGACGAACTGCCTCAGCTTTTTAACGTGCTAAAAGGTGATATGTCAATTGTAGGTAACCGCCCTCTCCCACTCTATGAAGCTGAGTTGTTAACGTCAGACGACTGGAGCGCAAGGTTTATGGGGCCGGCAGGGATTACCGGTTTATGGCAGGTTGAATTACGTAGTAAAAAGGGCGAAATGTCAGAGGAAGAGAGGAAATCGCTTGATAATGAATATTCAAAGAACTATTCATTTTGGGGCGATATAAAATTAATTTTTCGGACTATCCCTGCACTTTTTCAAAAGGAAAGCGTTTAATTATTGTTAATTAACCTTGTTGGTAAGTGAATAATAAAATAATCGCTCATGTTCGGTATTCAATTAAAAAAAATAGTAGCTTGCAATTTTGTAATGGTAATGTGTTGAAACAGAAATGAAGAGAAAAGACTACTCAAATATAATGTTTACAAAGTTTAATTTATCACTCCTTACAGGTCTGATATTTTTTATTACTTTCAATTCCTATATTGTTGAAGCACAAGGGAGCGCAAATAGCAGACTTATTATCGACAGTACCAAATTATTTAATCCGCTGGTAGATGATATAAGGCAAAAAATTCCCCCGTTGCGAGTACTGATTGATTCTGCCTCACACAATTCACCTAGTTTACAGTACGAAGATTTAAAGGCTCAATACTACTATTACGAACAACTCTCAGCCCAAAGAGCCTGGCTGGAGCACTTCAGCCTTAACTTCGATGCCAACTTCGGCAACTGGGATTTTTGGGATAAAGATGAAATTAATAAGGTAGATCGGTATTACTGGTCAGGTTCCATACGCGACAACTATGCCGTGGGGTTTTATATTCGTTTTCCACTAGCCACGCTGGTTGATAGAAGGAATAGAATAAATAAACAGAAAAAGTGGCAGGAAATATCATTAACTCAAAAGGAGATTAACAAACGTTTTTTGGTTAAAGAGGTTATCAGAATATATAACGACATGGTTCAGTATCAGAAGTATATTAGAATTTACGAAGATTATGAAAACTTTACCATGATGCAGATGCAGATGGCACAAAACGAGTTTTTGAATGGTGAGATTACTGCCGCTGAATATGCTCGTTTAAAAGAGATACAAACAAGAGGTTCCGTTAACTTTCAGCAGGCCGTTTCGGAGTTTAACAAAAACTACCAAATGCTTGAGGTTGCTACCGGTATGAAGTTTAACCTTATTAATGTGTTGAGATAATTTAAGTAAATGGATATAGGTCATTTTATACAACTCTTTAAAAGAAATTTGCTACTGTTTATTGTGGTACCACTTTTAATGGCTATTGTTGTGTTTTATTTTACCAGAAACCAACCCAAAGCCTATGAGTCGGAAACCATTATCTATACCGGTATCACCACGGGGTATTCTATTGAATCAACTTCGCAACGGCCTACTGACTTTTTTAGTGTTAGTGCGCAATTCGACAATCTTCTTAATTTGCTTAAATCTCGTCAAACTATTGTAGAAACCTCCATTCGTTTATTGGCTCAGGATTTATGTTTGGAAAAACCAATTCCTCAATATATTTCTGTTCATAATTACAATCAACTCCAGTCGTTTACGCCAAAGTATGTAAAGGACATGGTTGTAAAAAACAACAAAACCGGAATTCAACGCGAAAGAGAAGAAGAGGTACGAAAACTTCAAAAAGAGATACATTCACTAGAAAGAGAAATCTCAAAAAAGAAAAATAAAGTTATTACTGAATCACCTCAAGGCGAAACGGCCAAATCCGGTCATGCCACACAAGGTATTTCAAAAGAGTACGGTTCAACTCTTGATAAAAGCCCTGAATATATTTACCATGTAATGACTCCGGGCGAAAACTTATCGCAAGTGGCATCGCAATATGGACTTTCTGTGGGTGAACTTCTTGATATGAATAACCTGTCTAACCCAAATAGCGTTTCGTCGGGGCAATCCATCATTGTTAAAAAGTTGAGCGGCACCAGCAGCCCTTTGTACCACACGGTTAAACAAGGAGAAACGCTCTACTCAATAGCTAAAAAATATGGCGTTAACATTACTAAACTTCGTGAGCTAAACAACCTGACAAACAGATCACTTACTCCCGGGCAACATATCTTAGTTGACCATGGAACTACAGCCACTTCAGGAAATTATTATACAGGAAGCAAAAAAGAGGTGCTTTCTGATGGCAACTCGGTAAATGGGTCGGTACCCCTTCAAAGTAATTCAAATTTGGGAGATAAAGGTGTATATGACGAACTTCCTAATGTTCCACCTGCTACTTCTAATGTCGATAATTACAAGGTACTTGCAAAAGATTACTTTGTAAGCGACCCTATCGTGCCTCCCGGTGTAAAACAATCGGACTATGAGAAAACGGTAAAAAATCTAACTAATTTTTACTCCTCTAGTGATACCAACTTTATTTATGGGTTGCTTCACTATGGTGCGAATAACCATTACAGTATTCGCTCGATAAGTGAAATCCAAATTTACCGAATCAACAATTCTGACCTTGTAAGGCTGGTTTTCCATTCGGATGACCCCGGCATTTGCATGCAGACCTTGAAAATACTTTCTCAAGTATTTATGAAAGACTATAAGCTGCTTCGTGAAAATGAAACTGATTTGGTTGTGAGATATTTTGAAGAGCAGGTACGATTAGCAGATGCCCGGTTACAAAAAGCCGAAGATCGCCTGTTGCAGTTCAACAAGAAAAACAACATCATTAACTACTACGAGCAAAGTAAAGCCATTGCAGCGCAAAAGGAAGATTTGGAAGTAGCTTACCAAAATGAACAAATCAGATTGTCAGGATCAGGTGCTTCACTAAATGAAATTGAAACACACCTTACCGCACGCGACAGTCTCTACCTGAAAAGCGATGAAGTTAATCAGCTGAAAAAAGAATTGTCAGAGGTTACCACTAAAATTATTTCAAACGCACCAACAGCTGATTACGACGAACGAACAGCCAACGCTATTGCTAAACTACAGACAAGACAAACAGCACTTCGTAATAAAATTAAACTTTACGTTGATCAGCTTTATCTTTACTCGCACTCAACACAAGGTTTACCCATTGCCAACATGCTTAACGAATGGCTGAAAAATACCATTGATTATGTTGAAGCCAAAGCTGCGTTAGTGGTGTTAGCCCGGCGTAAAATGGATTTTGTCAGAACCTATCAAAAATATGCTCCTTTGGGAGCCATGCTAAAGCGTATCGAACGTGAAATTAAGGTTACCGAGCAATCGTATCTTGAGTTGTTGCATAGTCTTAACCAGGCTAAAATGAAACAACAAAATTTGGAAATGGCCACCAATATAAAAATTGTTGACCCACCCTTTTTCCCAATTTCAGCTATTCCTTCCAAAACCAAGGTGTTGGTTGTGGCGGCCTTTCTGTTTGGCTTTATTTTAATCGCTTTTATCATTCTGGCTTTAGAATACTTTGACAGTTCGATGAAAAACCCCAGCCGGGTTATTAAAGAAACGGAGATGGAACTTGCCGGAGCTTATCCTATTTTGAATACAGGCAGTAGCACGCCCGAATTAAATACCTTTGCCCGGCGACTTATCGACATGATTATTCAAAACCTTAAAATGGGGTTGAGTAAAGTTGAAAAAGAACCTAAAATCGTTTTACTGCTAAGCACACAAAAAGAGACCGGAAAATCGCTGTTAGGACATAAAATTGTAAACCGGTTGCGCGAGATTGGCGACACGGTGTTATACCTCAATTATCGTTTTGATGATGAAGCAACCGATGAAGATTACAACTTCTCATATACTTATACAGTAAAAGATAACTTTATTGATATTAAGGATTTTAGTGAACTCATTGGAGAAAAAGCTTTAAGAAATTCCAACGGGAAATACAGCTATATTTTCGTTGAGATACCTTCCATTATCTATCACTCTTACCCCATTAACCTGTTACAGCAAGTTGACTTTGCATTTTATGTTTTGCAAGCCAACAGCCAAATGACCAAAGCCGATAAAAGAGCTATTAAAACCTTTAGAGAAATTTGTCCCGTTAAACCACAAGTTATTTTGAACAAGGTTGAATTGTATGCGCTGGAAGAACTGTTGTCAACCATACCGAAAAAACGTCATAACACTTATATTATCAAAATTAAGCAAGTAATTAAATACCCGTTAAAGTACAAATTTTCGTTTAAAAAAGAGGCATAGATTCCATGATTTCATTAGCTAAAATACTGAAAAGCAACAATGTGCTTTCATTAGCTAATAATGGATTAATAGCCGTATTTGGGCTGCTTGGATTTATGATATTGGTACGCAGCCTGCCTACCATGGATTATGGTGCCTGGGTTCTTTTTCTTACCGCATCCAATTTTTTAGATATGCTGCGGTTTGGCATTACCCGTACGGCCATTGTTCGGTTTTTATCCGGTGCTGATGATGAAGAGGGTAAACGGCTAATTGGCTCAAATTATGTAATTAATTTGATTTCCACCACCCTGCTTGCGGTAATTACCTATGTTGTATATTTCTTAGCTAAAGATAGTATTGATAATTCGGGTTACTATCTTTTTTTCCAATGGTTCCCGATAGTGGCCTTTGTAACCCTCCCGTTTAACAACGCTTTTACCGTTTTACAAGCCAAACTCAGGTTCGACCTTATCTTATTACTTCGAATGATTACAGTAGGTGGCTTCATGATTTTTCTACTGGTAAACATGCTTTTCTTTAAGTCGGATTTGGTGGTAATCATGATTGCCTATGTAATTATCAACGCGATATCCTCCATTTTTGCATCCCTGCTAAATTGGGATGGTATTAAGTATGTTTTTAAAGCCACGAGAAAAGAAAGCAAGGTAATACTGGATTTTGGAAAGTACACCACCGGAACATTGATTGGCAGCAACCTGCTTAAAAGTGCCGACACATTTATTATCGGGTTGAGTCCCTTTTTAGGCACGGTGGGAGTTGCCTTTTATAGTATTCCGATGAAGCTAACGGAGATCATTGAAATACCCTTACGCAGTTTTGCCATGACCGCTTTTCCTGAAATGTCGAAAGCCAGTATTGAGGGAAGAATTGAAGATGTTAAAAGGTCGTATTACCGAAATTCGGGTGGTTTAACCCTTTTGATTGTACCTGTCATGATTTTCTCTTTCTTTTTTGCCGAAGACTTTGTAACGCTGATTGGAGGCGAACAGTACGCCATTACAGCCAACATCTTTCGTATATTTTGTGTTTACGGAATGCTGTTACCCCTCGACCGGTTTACCGGTGTGGCCCTTGATGCCGTTAACCGACCCAAACAAAACTTTATCAAAGTGCTTTATATGGCAGCAGCTAACTTAATTGGCGACAGCCTCGTTGTATTTGGGCTTTATTACTTTGTGGCCATCTTTACCTCTTTTAAACTCGTTTCTTATGGTGTTACAGATCCTTCGTCCTTCTGGCATTCGATGGTTACTTACTCTACTTTAACCTCACTTGAGCTGGTAGCCATCGTTACTATCTCTTTTACATTATTAGGAATATTTCTGGGATTCAAATACTTAGATGAAGCATTAGAACTTAAACCCAAAAAAATATTTAGTGAAGGTCTTTTGTTTATCAAAGATTTCTATTTAAAGCTAAAAAATCGTTAAATTTAGCATCTGAATTAATTAAACAATTTTAGCGTGAAGTTTCAATCCATCATCGATTCATTTAAAACAAAAACCGGTGCTGCTAAGCTACAGCATCCTTTGATGTTTTTGGCTATTTTACTGATGACGTTTCTGTTGGGTATCATCATTGCTAAAGGGGGCATGAAAGTGGCCGTAGCGCTAATTGTTGCCTTACCGGTAATTTATTTTCTTAACCGATTGTTCAACTATCCTGTTATTGGCATCTTTACCCTGATGATATTGGGTTTTACCGCCATTGGCCTTACCCGGTACATCAGAGGTGTTCCGTTAGGATTATCCATTGATGGTATTTTGGTTATGACCTATGTAGCATTATTTTTTAACCAGTTTAATCAGGGTATCCGCTGGAGAGAGATTAACAGAGATCTTACCTACCTAATGCTTTTATGGTTTGCCTACGCTTTATTGGAACTGGTTAACCCTTTGGCACTGAGCAGAACAGCATGGTTTTACGCCATGCGTGGTATGTCGCTTTATCCCCTGCTTGTAATCCCACTTGCATTCATTCTATTTAACCGGCTTCGATACCTCTATATTTTCTTGTATGTATGGGGCATTTTTACGATTTTGGCTACTCTGAACGGACTAAAGCAGTATTATATTGGTGTTGACTCGGCCGAGCAGTTGTGGCTCGATATGGGCGGCGCTGTTACACACATAATTTTTGGAGAACTTCGTGTGTTTTCATTCTTTTCTGATGCCGGTCAATTTGGTGCTTCGCAAGCTGCGGCAGGAATAGTGGGACTTCTGGTTGCCTCGGCAATAAAGGGAAAGTGGAATAAGATTTTCTTTATTGTTGTGTCACTATTGGGTTTTTGGGGTATGTTCCTTTCAGGAACACGAGGGGCTATGATTGTTCCAATGCTCGGTGGCGTTGTATATATTATCCTTCGTAAAAATGTAAAAGTCATTGTCATAGGGGGCTTCTTATTAGCACTTACCTACGTGTTTTTCACTTACACCAATATAGGGGAAGGAAACTCCCAAATTCGACGTATGAGAACAGCTTTCCGACCAAAGGAAGATGCCTCCTATCTGGTACGACTTGAAAACCGAAGAATATTGAAAGCCTATCTCGCCGACAAACCGTTTGGTGGAGGTATTGGTGCTGCCGGTGACTGGGGTAGGCGATTTTCACCGCAGGGATTTCTTGCCAACGTAGCTACCGACTCCTGGTATGTTCAGATTTGGGCTGAACAAGGCAGAGTTGGACTAATTCTTCACCTCTTTATTCTCTCGTACATTATGTTCAAGAGTTTCTTTTATTTACTTTTTGTCGTTAAAAACGAAGAACTTATTGGTGTACTTGGTGCCTTGCTGGCAGGGTTTGTTGGAATCATGGGTGCTAGTTATGGTAACGGGGTATTAGGTCAGATGCCAACAGGTATTTTAATTTATTTAAGCTGGGCTTTCCTGTTTATGGCACCCCAGCTCGATAGAGAATATACTGACTTATTGTTAAAAGGATTCAATCCCTGGTCGCTAAAAGTTAAAGATTAACATCGGAATAAAAAACAACAATATGAAATCAGATAAAAGTGCATTTCCTTTGGTCTCGATGGTTACGGTAAATTATAACCAGTCGGCTGTTACTTGCGAGTTTTTAGACTCCATCAAAAAGATTTCATATCCCAACATCGAAATTTTTGTTGTTGACAATGCCTCTCCTAACGATAATCCGGATATCATCAAGGAGAAATATCCCTATATTCACTATCTCAAAACAGAAAAAAATCTTGGTTTTGCCGGCGGTAACAATGTTGCCTTACCTTACTGTAAAGGTAAATACGTGTTGTTTATAAATAATGATACCGAGGTGGAACCGGGATTTTTAGAACCTATGGTTGAACTGCTCGAGAGCGACAAAACCATCGGAATGGTAAGTCCCAAAATTCACTACTTTCACACACCCAATACGTTTCAATTTGCAGGCTTCACCCCCATTAACCCGATAACTATCCGCAATTTTGCCATTGGGTTTGGAGAAATCGACAAAGGTCAATATGATATCACCTGCGAAACGGGTTCCATTTTTGGCGCCGCCATGTTGGTGCCCTATCGGATAATTGAAGAGGTGGGCATGATGACTGAAGTATTTTTTCTGTACTACGAAGAACACGACTGGGCTGAACACATTAATAAGGCAGGCTACAAAATTTATTACGAGGGAAAATCGCTGGTGCTGCATAAAGAGGCCATTTCCACGGTAAAGGATAGCCCTTTTCAAATTTTTTACCTGAACCGCGGAAGAATTCTCTATGCCCGCCGAAACTCTAAAGGATTGAACAAACTGCTTAGCTTTTTGTATATGAACCTGTTGGCTATTCCCAAAACAGCAGTTACTTATGCCCTCAAGGGAAGGCTCAACTTATCGCGTGCCGTTTGCAAAGCGGGTTGCTGGCACTTTACCCATCACAAAAATCTGTTTTCGCTACCTAAACTTAAAAAAAATTAAAATATGAATACTTTATTTTACATTCTTTCCATTATCGAAGGTTTCTTTTATCTCTACTTTTTATTGGCAACCTTATACATCTTTATTTACGGTATTTCCGGTCTTTTTTACCGGCAAAAACATACTGCGTCTGTTACCAAGCAACGGAAATTTGCTGTACTGATACCGGGATACAAAGAGGATGAGGTAATTATTCATGTTGCCGAAGAAGCCATCAAGCAGGATTACCCTAACGATAAATATGAAGTAATTGTTATTGCCGACTCTTTTAAAAAGTCAACGTTGGAGGCACTACACAAACTCCCCATTACAGTAGTGGAAGTTGTATTTGAGGTGAGTAAAAAGTCGAAAGCACTCAATAAATGCATGAAGGATATCGGTAATGATTACGATATAGCTTTTATACTGGATGCCGATAATGTAATGAAGCCGGATGTGCTAACAAAAATCAACGAAGTTTTCGACCGTGGATTTGTTGCGGTACAAGGTCATCGCACGGCAAAAAATTTAAACACCAGCGTGGCGATATTAGATGCTATGAGCGAAGAAATCAACAACCACATTTTCAGAAAAGGACATCGGGTACTGGGAATGTCTTCGGCATTGATTGGATCGGGTATGGGACTTGATTATCATCTTTTTAAATCAACCATGGCCACCGTTGATTCGGTGGGTGAAGATAAAGAGGTAGAACTGAAGATTATTAAGAATGGTGTTAAAATTGAATATGTTAACGATGCCCTCATTTTTGATGAAAAAACCCAAAAATCAGCTGTATTTGTAAATCAGCGCCGACGTTGGATTGCAGCACAGCTGAGCTATTTTAAAGAATATTTTTTCGATGGGTTAAAACAATTGATACTAAATGGTAACATCGACTATTTTGATAAAGTGCTTCAAATGGTGCAGCCGCCACGGATATTACTGGTGGGTATTTTGTTTATTATCACAGTTGTTTTATGGTTGTTTGAGGTTATTGCCCCCCAACTGACCTCTGACCTCTATTATTTCAACCATCAATATTGGGGATTTCTTTTCGCAGCCACCACCTTTACCCTAATCATTTCTATTCCCCGAAGGTTTTACAACAAAAAAACCTTGAAAGCGCTGTTGTATATTCCTACAGGGTTTGTTTTAATGCTTCTTAGTTTATTAAAAATAAAGGGAGCCAGTAAAAAATTTATTCATACCACGCACTCTCATACCGATAACATAAAACATGACTAACCTCTTGTTAATTAAACATGAACAGCAATTTTAACAGATATCCTTTGGTTTCTATCATTACGGTAAACTACAACCAGGCAAGAGTTACTTGCGAGCTGTTGGAATCGTTGAAAAAAATTTCATACCCTAATATTGAAGTAATTGTTGTGGACAACCATTCGGTTGAAGATGATCCATCTATTATTAAAAAGGAGCATCCACAAATTAAGTTTATCGAAAATCCTATTAATTACGGGTTTGCTGCCGGTAACAACTTTGGTATCATGGCTGCCAAAGGCGATTATGTTTTGTTGCTCAACAATGATATTGAAGTTCCAAAACATTTTTTAGAGCCTTTGGTCGAGCTACTGGAAAGCAACCAGAAAATTGGTGCTATAAGCCCGAAAATAAAATATTTCTACCGCTCCGACACCATTCAATATGCAGGCTACACCCCTATTAACCCGGTAACGATGCGGAATTCTGCTTTCGGATACATGGAAAAAGATACTGGAAAATACGACGATGTCAGAGAGACGGCCTATGGCCATGGCGCAGCTTTGATGGTTCCCATGAGGGTAATCAAAAAGGTTGGTTTAATGTCGTACACTTTTTTCCTCTATTACGAAGAAGCCGATTGGTGTGCACGCATTATTAACGCCGGATACAAGATATATTACTCCGGAAAATCGTACGTGTTGCATAAAGAATCGGTGTCAACAGGTAAACTAAGTGCCTTAAAAACATACTACCTGAATAGAAACCGACTGGTGTTTATGCGCCGGAATTACGAGGGAAAAAATTTCTACCTTGGCATTTTTTACCAGCTCTTTGTCTCCATTCCAAAAAATGCTTTTAAGTTTTTATTAAAAGGTAAGGTGTCTATTTTTACCGCTTATTATAAAGCCATCATTTGGAATATAAACCATCTTTACGATGATGAAATCCACGAGAACCCCATGCTGTGATGAATATATTTGTTGACATATTGGAAATCACTCAACTTGCATTTTACCTGTACATTGCGAGCAGTGTATTGGTGTTGTTTGCATTTTCGTTTGCAAGCCTCTTTCCATATAAGCCAAAGCTTACCAATGATGGTGTTTTCAGAAAAGTAGCCATCATCATTCCGGCTTATAGCGAAGACAATGTGATACTGGAAGTGGTTAAAAGTGCCCGGCAACAACACTACCCGAAAGATAAGTTTGATATTGTGGTTGTTGCCGATCATTTTTTACCTGAAACTTTACAAGAGCTCTCGAAATACGATATCATTCTGTTGGCTAAAGATTTTGAAATCAGTACTAAATCCAGAGCCATCAACTACGCTTTTGAGCATTTGCATCAGCCATACGATATTGCCGTAATTTTAGATGCTGATAACATCATGGGGTATGATTTTCTAATCACTATCAACCATTCTTTTGCTTCGGGGTACAAAGTGGTTCAGGGACATCGTACAGCAAAAAATCTGAATACCAGATTTGCCCTGCTCGACTCCATCAGCGAGGAGATAAACAACAGCATATTCCGGAAAGGGTTTCGTAACCTGAATTTTTCATCGGCACTTATCGGTTCGGCCATGGCCTTTGATTTTACCATGTTCAAAAAAATGATGAAAGAAGTTGAAGTGGTAGGAGGCTTTGATAAAGAGATTGAAATGCGTCTTTCAAAGCGACGTATTAAAGTGGAGTACCTTCCCAACACCTACGTTTACGACGAAAAGGTACAAAATGCAGAAGTCTTTACCCGTCAAAGGCGTCGGTGGCTCTCGGCTCAAATTCATTTTTTTGGCAGGAACTTCTTTCCTTCAATAAAAAGTCTCTTTACCGAAGGGAACATAGAGTACTTTGTCCGTGCCATGATTTACGTTCAGCTACCGAGAGTATTACTGCTGGCAGTATTGGTTCTGATGATTCCTGTTTCGCTATTGGTTAACAATATTGAATGGACAATCGCGTGGACATCTGCCTTAATATTCATTATTTTTGTTTTTGCATTTGCCATCCCGCGTAAATTTTATAACTTTAGCTTTTTAAAAGCGGTAGTAACATTACCATTGGGTATTTTTATGATGATGATTTCCCTCTTCAGTTATAGAAAAGGCAATAAGAAGTTTATTCATACAAAACATACCTACAACGCTTTCCAAATTAAGAAACATAAACACCATTAACATGAAAATTGCCATCGAAGGTCAGCGTTTGCAGCGCGAAAAAAAACACGGAATGGACATGGTCGCTTTGGAGCTGATCAACTACATTCAAAAGCTGGACAAAGAGAATGAATACGTGGTATTTGTAAAGCCCGATGTTGACAAAACAGTTTTGAAAGATACCGAAAATGTAAAAATTGTTGAGCTTGATGGAGGTCCCTACCCGATATGGGAGCAATCAGCCCTGCCCAAGGCTGCCAAAAAAGAAGGCTGCCATCTATTGCATTGCACCAGTAACACGGCTCCCATCAACCCTGGTATGCCCTTGGTAGTTACCTTGCACGATATTATTTACATGGAAAGCCATCCGCTGTTGAAAAAGTCGGGCACTTGGTATCAAAAGTTTGGCAACATGTATCGCCGGTTTGTGGTTCCGCGTGTTATTAAAAAGAGTGATAAAATTATTACTGTTTCCAAGTTTGAGAAAAACAGAATCAAGGAGTTTTTTCATTTTCCTGAAAACGACAATCGTCTTGTGGCTGTTTACAACGGGGTGAGCGAACATTTTCGGAAAATTAACGATCAGAAAGAGCTCGATAGGGTAAAAAAACTGTACAACCTTCCTGATAAGTTCCTGTTCTTCCTGGGCAACACCGACCCGAAAAAAAACACACCCGGTACCCTAAAAGCCTTTTCCGATTATTTATTACAAACCAACGATGAGGATATGTATCTCGTAATGTTGGATTATGAAGAAAATGAACTTAAAAAGGTTTTGGCCGACATTGGCGATCCATCCTTAATTGAACGCATTCATTTAACAGGTTATGTTATCAACACCGACCTGCCGGCCATTTATAATCAGTGTCAGATATTTCTGTACCCCTCTCTCCGCGAAAGCTTTGGCATTCCCATGCTGGAAGCTATGCGATGCGGCGTAGCAGTAATTACTTCCAATACCTCCTCCATGCCCGAAATTACAGGCGGCGAAGCTGCCTATATTGTCGATCCATTTAAACCTGAAGAGATTACCGAAGGTATTATTCGTTTGATGAAAGATGAAACCCTTCGTAACGATCTCATTGAAAAAGGATTTAAACAGTCGCAAAAATTTTCGTGGGAAAACATGGCCAAAGATGTATTGGGATTGTACGAAGAAGTTTACAAAAATCACTATCGTTAAAATTTTAAGTTATGATTAAAAACAGAGACATCATTGTAGTTGGCTTACAAGCACTCGATAGCCGTATTGGCAGCAACTGTATCAACCTGGCTTACGAATTTTCTAAACATAACAGGGTGCTTTATGTGAATTACCCGCTCGACAGGCTTACACTCATCAGAGAAAAAGATGACCCGCTGATTCAGAAACGAATTAAAATTATGAAGGGTAAGGAACCCAATCTGGTTAAGATAAACGATACCATGTGGAATCTATATCCCAACACCAAGTTGGAATCTATCAGCCAACTGCCCATGAACTGGCTGTTTGATGTTTTAAATAAGATTAACAACAAGCGGTTTGCACGAGAAATAAAAAAAGCAATTACCGAACTGAACTTTAAAGATATTATCATTTTTAATGATAGTGACATGTTCAGAAGCTTTTACCTGCCGGAGCTTATTAAACCGAAAACTTATGTTTATTACACGCGCGATAACATGATTGCCGTTGACTTTTGGAAAAAACAAGGCATCCGTATTGAAGCCCAACACATGGCTAAAGCCGATTTGGTAGTGGCTAATTCAACCTACCTCGCCGAGCTTGCGAGCAAGTTTAACAAGCATTCCTATTACGTCGGACAGGGTTGCGATGTGTCGTTGTTCGATAAAAAACTGATTAAGGAAATTCCCAAGGATATTGCCCCCATCAAAAAACCCATTATTGGGTATATTGGCGCTTTATTGACCTTGCGTCTTGATTTAGAGGTAATTATTCACATTGCGCAAGCACGACCTGACTGGAGTGTGGTTTTAGTTGGCCCCGAGGACGACGAGTTCAAAAACAGCACATTACATAATCTTGAAAACGTCTATTTTCTCGGTAGCAAAAAAATGGAAGAGCTTCCCTCCTACCTCTATGCATTTGATGTGGCTATTAATCCGCAAAAGTTAAACGAGGTAACGATTGGCAACTATCCCCGTAAAATTGATGAATACCTTGCTATGGGGAAACCCACGGTTCAAACCAAAACCAAAGCCATGCAGGTATTTGAAGGCTATGTTTATCTCGCCGAAACAAAAGAAGAGTACGTAACACTCATCGATCAGGCTTTAAAGGAGAACACCCCCGAAAAAGAAGCCGAGCGTGAAAAACTGGCCAGAAGCCACACATGGGAGAACAATGTGAAGGAGATTTACGATAAAATTGAGATGATTGAAAAGTTAAACTATAAATAAAATCGTTATGGGGCTAAAGGAAAAATTAAAATCAAATCCGAAGCTAAAAAAATTGGCTTTATGGATGCTGATGCCCAAAAATCAGGCAAGGCCACGGTTGTGGGTAAAATGGTTTGTCAACCCTTTAAAGCATCACAAAGGCAAAGGATCGCTTGTCAGGCGACGCACTCGCATGGATGTGATGCCTTTTAACAACTTTTCCATTGGCACCAATTCAACCATCGAGGACTTTAGCACGGTAAACAACGGGGTTGGCGATGTCTATATTGGCGACCGAACACGCATTGGGCTGGGAAACACACTAATAGGCCCGGTGAAAATAGGAAATGATGTTATGTTTGCACAAAACGTAGTACTGTCGGGATTGAATCACGGGTACACTGACATTAACACTCCTATTAGCGACCAACAAGTTGAAACCAAGCCTATTGTTATAGAAGACGAAGTGTGGATTGGCGCCAATGCCGTGGTTACCGCTGGCGTAACCGTTGGCAAGCATTCAATCGTTGCTGCCGGGTGTGTGGTGGTAAAAGAGGTACCCCCTTATACAATTGTAGGTGGAAACCCGGCTAAACCGCTAAAGCATTATAACTTTGACACCAAAGCGTGGGAACGGATTAAAAAATAGAATCAATATTTTGAAAGATTAATAATGGGAAAGATAATCACTTTTTGGCGATACTCGAAGGACTTTATCAAACATGGCGAGTTTCACTATTTACTGTCATCGATAAAATACATGCTTACCGGGAAACCCACGCAACATGCCGCACTTTATACAAGTTCGCTGGGTAAATTCGTGGTGCGAGTAGGTACATTGGATTTTCAATTTGCAAACTATGCCTATGAGTGGGGCGTTAAAAAGTATGTTTACAAGCATCTTGATCATTACAACAAGTTTTTGGATGTAGGAGCCAACATTGGCACCTATTCTATACTATTTGCAAAAAAGGGTATGGAAGGATGTGCCTTCGAACCCGTTGCTAGCAATTTTGAAGCATTGACAAAAAATTTGGTTCTTAATAACCTTACACAACAGGTTAAGGTAATTAATCTGGCATTAGGCAGCCACGAACACACCGATGTGTTTATGTTTGTCCCCGATAATACCGGCGCATCCCACCTGAAAAGCATCGAAAACAATGATGTAAAAGACGGTAGAGAAACAAAGGTGAAGGTCGTTACGCTTGACTCACTAATCGACCAATGTAATTTTGATCCTGAAAAAGACAAAGTGTTCATCAAAATTGACGTAGAGGGCATGGAAGCCAACGTGCTGGAAGGAGCTAAAACTTTCCTGAAAACATTTCCCGAAATCATCATGGTAATGGAGTCGGTACACTCCGGCAAAGAAAACCTTTCCAAACTGTTAAAAAGCATCGACAACCGTTTTCAAATCCTGGAAGTTGACGATCTTAACATGGGCGCCATAAAAACACGAGGGAGAAATTGATTTTTATGGCTATTACATACTATAAAGGGAAAGTCTTAAAATCAGATGTTTCCGTAACTAAAAACTAGCTGAATAAAAAGGAAAATAATGAGAAATCTACTACAAACCGTCCCTTCGGTGTCAGGCATATTTAGCATTCGCACTAAGCTTGCCCTCAATCCCAAAAAGGCCATAAACATTTATGTTTACCTCCCAATTAAAAATACCACCGGCCGTTTATGAAGGTCTGCTTTAGTGGTTTTCCACAGCTTTGCCGGCAGCGTTTTAATAAACTCGGTTGGCAGGGTTAAATCGGCAGCAACACAAATTTTGGTATCAGGCTTAAGCAGCTTAACCATAGTTTCAAGCATGGTCATATTTCGGTAAGGAGTTTCAATAAATATTTGTGTTTGATTAAAACGCTGAGCAGCCAACTCCAGCTCTTTGATTTTCCTGTTTCGTTGATTGCTGTCGATGGGCAAATAGCCATGAAAAAGAAAATGCTGTCCGTTAAATCCGGAACCCATTAGCGCGAGAATAATAGAGTTCGGTCCCACCAGCGGAACCACTGTAATATTTTTTTGATGGGCAAGCTCTACAATCATGGCACCCGGGTCAGCCACGCAAGGCGTGCCTGCTTCCGAAAGCAACCCAATGTTTTTACCATCCAACAAGGGTTTCAGGTATTCCACAATACTATCAAGGTTGCTGTGTTTGTTCAATTCGTAAAAAATCATGTTATTGATAGGAACAGGATGATTGATGGCTTTTAAGAATCTTCGTGCCGTACGCACCTGCTCCACAATAAACACCTCTATTTTGTGTACAAGCTGGTGGTTGTAATCGGGTAAAACGTGTGATACTGTTTCATTTCCACCCAAAGTGGTTGGAATTAAATATAGTTTTCCGTTTGACATCTCATTAGTTTTTCTGAATTTCAAAGATAATGCAATTTGAGCTTCCGCTATTTTTTAAAGTCAATTTAGTTCCATATCATACTCCTTCTTTCTTATCTTTGTCGCCAGCATGAATGATGGATTTGTAACAGTCAATTTCCTGAATTGGGAACAGGAAACTCAACATGGGCTTGTCCTGCTTGATTTTTGGGCAGATTGGTGCACAGCATGTATCGCTCAGGATAAAGTTTATAAGGAATTAGCCCAAAAGTTTGATGGTAAAATAAAAGTAGCCAAAATTGACGTGAATGACAACCGGGTTTTAGCCGATCGGTTTGGGGTTAGAAATATTCCCTTCCTGATTTTGTTGAAAGATGGAAAAAATGTGTTGCAAATGCCCGGAATTCAAAGTAAAGAGTATTTATTTAGTCAAATTGAAAAACAGTTAAGTGATGGGTAACACGTTATTATGGAGTTTTATTGCAGTTCTTTTTATATTGTTGGTTTGGGCATTTTACAAAAGGTATCGTTCGTTAAAAGACTACGATCCTTCCAACGACAGCGATAAGCTGGTTATTTTAACTGATGTCAATTTTAATAAAACTATTGCCAGGGGCGTTACACTGGTTGACTTCTGGGCTGAATGGTGTACACCTTGTAAAATTCAGGGTCCCATTGTTAGCGAAGTGGCGGAAGAGTTAGCTGATAAAGCCAACATTGCCAAGCTGGATGTTCAAACAAATCAGAAAACTGCGAAGCAACTGGGCATCCGTAATATTCCAACCATTATTATTTTTAAGGACGGAAAAATTGTACAGCAATTTGTAGGGGTAAAGGCAAAGTCTGTTTTGGTAAAAGCGGTAAAAGAAGCGTTGTCGTAAATATCGTAAATTGTAAATCGGTGCTCTTCTGATGATATTTGGCTTTTTTCGCCTTTCCGGTCGCTACGCACCAGCCTGCTTCGACCAAAAAGGAGAGGCAGGCACTCACTCCTGCCATATCTTCCACGAGGCTTCAGCTTGTAAATAAAGCATCTCCAACCCGTTTTTAACCTTTGCCCCTGCCCTTCTACCCTCTTTTAGAAACAGCGTTTCTTTAGGGTTATAAATCAAATCGTATAAAATGTGATGTTGGGTCAGATACTCAAAAGGTATGGCAGGAGCTTGATTAACATTCGGAAACATTCCCAAAGGCGTAGTATTAATAATCAGCCGAAACCCTTGTAAAACAGATTGGGTAACCTCAGAATAAGTTAAAGTATTTTCCAGCTTACCCCTGCTAACTTGCTGAAAATGAATGGACTGTTCATTTAGAACAAACTTCACTGCTTCTGCCGCTCCCCCTGTTCCCAGAATTAAAGCCTTCAACGGAAGGCTACCTTTAATCAATGGCAACAACGAATTACGAAACCCCACCACATCGGTGTTATAGCCTGATAATCCTGAATCGGTTATCTTAACCGTATTAACAGATCCAACTGCTTTAGCTTCTTTACTAACCTGCTGTAACAAATTCATTATCTCCTTTTTATAAGGGATGGTTACGTTAAATCCTCTCAAATCAGGGGTTGACGAAATAATTTCAGGTAGCTTTTCAGAGGAATCAATATCAAACAGAATATAGTCTGCCGCAATTTTTTCCTTTAAAAATTTTTGTTTGAAGTATTTAGGGGAAAAAGAGTGAGAAATATTCTTTCCCACCAAACCATATAATAGTTTGTTACGCATGTTCATGTTTGGTTTGCGCCATATATTCCACCATAACAATCGAGAGAATCCCCAAAATCATAAAGCCCACACCCAGAAGAACTTCCGTATTTATCTGCTCGGGAAGAATAACCGAATAGCGGGCGATCACCTTTTCGCCGTGTTTCATAATAAAATCACCGGCAGCATTGGTAAGGTATTCCGGTTCTTTCCATGGCCATAAAATACCCAACGAACCAAGAATAAAACCGGTAAGCATGGCGATGGTTTGATCTTTATAACGTTTAAAAACCCACGATAAAACATGTGAAAAAGCAATTAGTCCTGCCACAGCACCTATTCCTACAGGAATAATAATACTCAAATCGCGGTTGTTAATAGCATCGATGGCAATTAACTGATAGTTCCCCATCAAGATAAGCACAAACGAACCTGACAAGCCCGGAAGAATCATGGAGCAAATGGCCACCACACCACAAAGAACAAGATAAAGAAAATTATCGTTGGCTGTGGCAGGATTAATTAGTGAGATAGCAATGGCAAAGGCAGTTCCTACAATGAAAGAGATAATAGTGGTGATTTTCCACTTTTCCACTGTTTTGCCCACGTAGTACACCGAAGATAACACCAATCCAAAGAAGTAAGCCCATATATAAACAGGGTAATGATGAAATAGAAAGTCAAACAGCCGTGCCAGAGAAACAATGGCCACAGCTATACCGGCAAACAAGGCTAACAGAAAATAGAAGTCTGTTTTTTGGACAAATTTTTTCCAGTTTCCTTTAAAAAGCAGTTGGGCTGCCCTGAGGTCGAAAGATTTAATGGCATTGATGAGCCGCTCAAAAATACCTGTTATCAAAGCGATGGTTCCTCCTGAAACACCCGGAATAATGTTGGCAATTCCCACTGCTATTCCTTTGATAAAATAGCTTATGTATTCTTTCATAATATTGTTATCATTCTGTTGTTATTCAATTGGCATTCGCATTGCTGTTATTTAGCTCCTTACACTAATTCTTCACACTCCTACTTCATCAACTTCTTAATAATTCCTAACTTTTTCCCGTAAGGGGCATATCGAATGGGAACATCCATCCAGGTGCCACGTTTAGTATAAGGTTTGGGGTTTGAAAACAGAATGAAGGAGTAAAAGCCGTGATAACCGCCAATGCCGCTGTTACCAACCCCTCCAAACGGAACTTTATTGTTTACAATATGCATCAGGGTGTCGTTAATGCTAACTCCCCCGGCCGGCACTCGTTCCAACACTACCTTTTGAGTTTTTCTATTTTCTGAAAAAAGATAAAGTGCCAACGGTTTCGGACGATCATTTACTTTTTCTATCACCTCTTCAATAGTACGATAAGTTATCACCGGAAGGATAGACCCAAAAATCTCTTGCTGCATCACGGCATCATCAAACGAAACATTGTTTAAAATGGTTGGACTAAAATATTTTTCCTCGATATCATAAGTTCCTCCATAATAAATATCGGCACCATCAATTAAGGCGGCCAGTCGTTCCATATTTGGTTTGCTTATGATTCGTGGATAATCCGGGCTTAGCTTTTCATCGTCTCCATAAAATGATTTTACAGCGTCAACCAAAGCGGGTAGTAGCTTCATTTTTACTGACTCGTGTACCAACAAGTAATCGGGAGCAATACAAGTTTGACCGGCGTTGAGTAGTTTACCCCACATTATTCTGGTAGCTGCCAACTTGAGTTTTGCCGTTTGATCCACGATACATGGACTTTTACCTCCCAGCTCCAGCGTTACCGGCGTCATCTGCTCAGCTGCTGCTTTCATCACCAGTTTTCCAATTCCGGGACTTCCTGTAAAAAAAATATGATCGAATTTAAGCTTAAGCAGTGTTTGTGAAACTTTTGCATCACCCGTAATAACCTTAATATAGTTCTCAGGGAACACTTCGGTAATCATCTTTTCAATAATAGCGGCAGTATGTTCAGAATATTCCGAAGGTTTTAAAATGGTAGTATTTCCTGCTGAGATAGCCCCTACCAGCGGTGCTATTAACAATTGAAATGGATAGTTCCAGGGCGCAATAATTAAAACATTCCCCAAAGGCTCATAGTATTGATAAGTCGTAGCGGGAAACATGGTGAGTCCACTCCCCACCCTTTTGGGTTTCATCCATTTTTTTAACTTCCTGATATGGAAACTCAACTCTTCCAGCACGAAACCAATTTCTGAAGCGTAGGCTTCAAATTTCGATTTATGCAAGTCTTTCCACAGGGCATCGTAGATTTCAGCTTCATACTTCAAGATGATGGCCTTGAGTGCTTTTAATGCTTTAACACGATAGGCATAGGGAATAGTTTCGCCAGTACGGAAGAACTGTTTTTGATTGCTGCAAAGTTGTTTTATTTGATTGGTTTCCATCATGTAAAAGATGTTAAAAAATAGAGGATGAAGAATAGATAATTTAAAAAATAAGATTTATTTTAGAATGCTTGAATTCTTTAATAAACCTAACATATTAAATTTTCATTTTCTACTTTTACCTCTTCAGGTTCTCCGGTAAAGGTTCAAAAAAGGTATCACCCCGTAAACCCAGCCGAAGTGTTTCCAGCGGGATTACTTCGGTTGGCGCGATGTTGCCAAGATTTACATTAGCACCAAAGTGCTTGATAAACCAAGCCTGTTGCGATTTTTGCGGTGCTTCCCAAATAATATCATCCATAGGGATGGCATGTGTAAGAATATCAATCAACGCGAAATCGGGTTTTCCTGTTGAATCGTAAATACCTACGGTACCACTTTCACGGGCTTCGGCAATAACTTTAAAGGCTCCTGCTTCTCTTTCAGTCTTCATCTGATTAGCCCATACATCAGTAGCCATTTCCACTCCTGCCTGTTTCGACCCCACTTCCGACAGTACTGTAAATTCATTTGAAAGCCGCTCAATGTAATTGCACTTGTCATCGTGATTCATCTTCATCGAACCATCAGAAACTTCCACGGCATCATATCCCATCTTATCAAGGAATTTTAAAAAATCATCAAATTGATTTCTTATCACAAACGCCTCAAAAAGAGTTCCTCCCGGATACACCTTAATACCATACTTTTTATAAAGTCTGATTTTATCTTTCACATTAGGATTAACGTACGAAGTACCAAACCCCAACTTCATAAAATCGATTAAAAAGCCACAAGTGTTAATCACATCGTGTGCCTGATTCATTCCAATTCCCTTGTCCATTACCATGTTAATGCCGCTGTTACGAGGCTTTTCCGATCGCTCGGGCAAATAATTTAATATGCTCATTACTCTGACTTATTATATATTTCCAACAGTTCAATAAACCTTGATTCTAATTCTAACTCGGGCAGGTAGGCCACCAATTCGGTATAGCGGGTCGGGTTCATCTCGAGTGCTTTTTCGATAAAAACATAAGCCTGTTGTATCTTTCCTGAATTATAAAGATAACCGGCGAGGCGAAACCACAAATCAGGACTGCTACCATTAAAATTGAGTGCTTTTTCAATGATTTCGATAGCCTCATCCATTCTGTCTTGTCTTTCGATGGACAGCGAAAGGTTGAGCCACCCACCCACATAACTGGTGTCGCTTTCAACAATACGCCCAAAATGTTCTTCGGCAGCTTTAAAATTACCTGATTTAAGAAAGAGCAAAGCCAGTTCATAACGAAACTCATTATTATTAGGAGATATCTTTACGGCTTCCTCAATGTAACGGGTGGCCAAATCCATTTTATCTTCCAGCATAAAAATTCTACCTACTCCAATAAAGGCTTCAGCCAAACCGGGCTCCAGCTCCAAAGCATGTTTGTAGAAAAAGAGTGCCTGATCATACTCTTCGAGATTTTCGTACGACTCTCCAATATAGTAATTGGTAAGTGCATCTTCAGGCTCATACTTAAAAGTTTCGAGATAACATTCGATCGACTTTCGATAATAGCCTAAGTTTGAATAAGAATTGGCCAAATTGAAATAGGCTGACGAAAAGGTTTCATCAATGGCAATGGCAAACTCATAGCTTTCGATGGCTTTTTCGTACAGGTCGAAGCTGTTGTAAAATATTCCGAGATTAAACCATGCTTCCTTCGAATAGGGCCTTTTGTCGATAAAATCCAAAAAGAAATCAATTCCTTCAGCTTCTTTACCGTTCATTTCGTAAAAAAAAGCAATTTCATGAATCAGCGTAAAAGATTCGGGATTAATATCCAATGCCTGTTTTAAACAGAGAATGGCATTGGCGTAGTCGTTCATGTTTTCGTATTCAAAAGCAATAGTAATATAAAGTTCTTCGGGCTGCTCTGAAATTTCAAGTGCTTTTTTGTACTCTTCGATGGCCAAATCGTGCTTGTTCATCATCGAATAGATTTCACCTTTTACCACATAGATATCTTCGTTTGCCTGTTCTATAAGCTCCATCTGAACAAGCTTTTCCAAGGCTTCGTAGTAGTTATTTTCGTAAGCCATCTGGCGAGCTTCTCTAATTCTGAAGGAAGTACAGGCAGGGTGCTGAGTTTTGGCAAAATCCAATGCTTTGGCTGACAAATCAATTTTTTCAATATCAAGATAAAAATCGATAATTATTTCCAACTCATCAACATCAAAGAAAAAATACTCCTCATCAGTCAGCATTTTTTCAAAACGACTGATTAACTCGGAAACATCCCTCTCGTCCCCATCATCATTCCAATCAAAATTATTTCTCATAGGCTTTTCATATCAGGCCGCAAAAATAGTTAATTCCATTTCAAAATTAGAAAAATAATTGGCTTAAACAAAAGTTATTCTGTTTCTTTTCCCACTATAAATTTATGGGATTTTCCCAGCAGGGCATCATGTTTAAAAATAGCAGCGTTAACAATGGTGTTTTTTACAAGATGCAATGGATGTTTGTATTTTAGCGATTGAGCCGTGGGTACGCTCCCATCGGTTGTATAATGAATGGTTGCCTTGTAAATTTCCGTTTCCAACTCAACCTTCCAGGTTGTTATATCAACCTCTTTTTGTTGGGTGAAAGCTATATTATAAGTGCCGGGGCAATAGTTCCAACCCAATGCTTTATAACGTTTAAAATGATTGTTGACACGACGCTGAAAATCGGGCCACGATTTTTTATCGTTATCTGTCCAAACAACCTCTGCCAAGGCTGCCATACGGGGTAATACCATGTACTCAACCTTTTCGGGTGTAGGCATATACTCGGTCCAAACATTTCCCTGAGCACCCAAAATATGCTTGGCCTCTTTTTTATTTAACTCTTCGGGTACAGGTTCGTATTCGTACACCTCCTTCAGGGTTGTCATGCCACCAATGGCTATAGGTTCGCCTTCAGGCCCTGCCTGATAATGGTCGAAATAGCAATAATTTCCAGGTGTCATGATGGCATCATGCCCTGCTCGTGCAGCAGCAATTCCACCTTCGATTCCCCGCCACGACATCACGGTAGCTCCCGACGATAGTCCGCCCTCGAGAATCTCATCCCAACCTATTAACTTGCGTCCGTGGGCATTTAAGAACTTTTCGATGCGTTTTATAAAATAGCTTTGTAACTCCTCTTCATTTTTGAGTCCGTTTTTTTTGATGATTTGCTGGCAAAGTTTGCTCTCTTTCCAGCGCTCTTTAGGTGCCTCATCACCACCAATGTGGATGTATTTACCCGGAAACAATTCCATTACCTCTGTCAGCACATTTTCCAAAAACTCAAAAGTTTCTTCCTTTGGGCAATAAATATCAGGGAAAACTCCCCACAAGGTTGCCGGGCGAAACGGACCCGGAGTACAAGCCAACTCAGGATAAGCAGCCAGTGCAGCCAGCGAATGACCAGGCATTTCAATTTCGGGGATGATGGTTATATGACGGTCAGCCGCGTATTGTACTACTTCCTTTATTTGCTCTTGTGTGTAGAAACCGCCATAGCGCTTGCCATCCCATTGATGAGGTTTATCGCTGTATTTACCCACGAGGGTTGAATCGCGAAATCCCCCTATTTCAGTCAACTTAGGGTATTTTTTAATCTCGATACGCCATCCTTGATCTTCGGTAAGATGCCAGTGAAAAGTGTTGAATTTGTACATGGCCATCATATCGAGATAGTGTTTAACAAACTCAACCGGAAAAAAGTGTCTGCCAACATCGAGATGCATACCGCGATAATGAAACCTCGGGCTGTCATTGATTATCCACCCGGGAATATCGACTGATTGCATGGTAGACGAAAGCAACGAATCAGGTAGCAACTGCATTAAAGTTTGAACGCCATAAAAAAGGCCGCTACCATCATCTGAAATAATGGAGATGTTGCCGGCGTTTACCTTTAATTTATAGCCTTCCGGCTGAATCTCCTTTTTATCATCAAATATTCGTAAAATAATGTCATTTTCTATGCCATCAACCTGAGCCACGTTTTTAATCTTTAAATTAAACCCGTGTTCCTTTAAAAAGGAAGCTAAAAATTTTGCTGTTTTTAAAGAAGAAGGATTATCTCCCACCAAAATGCGACTGTTGTTATCTAAAACAAAACCACCCTCTTTGTGAAGATAATAATGATTAGGCATGGGAATTACATTCAGCTCAGGTTTAATATGGCTTTTGCTGCATGATGTTACTGTCAGTAATGCGGCAATAATAAAAAGGAAAGAAAAGATTCGTTTTATCATAACTCAAGTTTTAATGTGTAGAAGTTGTTTAAAGTTAAATACTTTTTTAAGGGTAATTCCATGTAAATCAGAAAACAAATATTTTTTTAATTAATCCTCCCTCGCCTGCCAATGTTGTACGGCGATCAGGTTTGTTTTCCCTCCAAAGAGGGAAATAATGGAATTTGTTTTCTGATTTTCAATAGCTTTAATAAACATTTGATGTAAGAACAAGGGTGAAGATTACTCTTCCACCACAATTTCGTGAATAAGCTTGGAGCTTTTGCGTAGCATTTCACTCACGCCGCAATAACGATCCT
>Ga0164318_10000431_pt1 | contig 31753 bp, 31 predicted proteins | sample GuaBasSedimGuay9_FD_113734 | JGI IMG/M metagenome (GOLD analysis project Ga0164318, IMG submission 113734) | Subseafloor sediment microbial communities from Guaymas Basin, Gulf of California, Mexico - Guay9, Core 4571-4, 0-3 cm | ecosystem: Environmental > Aquatic > Marine > Hydrothermal vents...
CCAATGCCAAGTTGTAAGGATGGAGTTAATCCCATTATTAAATTATTAGAGCTATCTCGAAAAGCATAACTTCCACCTATAATAAAATTAAAGTTCCCTGTTCCTTCATTTATGATTGATAAGACACCATTTTCTCCAGAAGCTCTTATAATCCTTGTACTATAATCCTCATTTACGTCATCAGAATGGAAATCTATATAAGAATTTCTATCTCCTGTACCATATTGAGATAATTCGATATTACCATTAGAAAGAATCAGAGTTTTCCCTATACGAGCACTTCCAGAAAGTTCTAATCTTTTATTTGTATCATCCCAAAATATTTCACTTGTTTCTGCATATGTCCAAGCAGACCCATTCCAGAAAGCTATTTGACCATCCGCTGTGCCAACATCGAACTTACCAAGTTTTGTCCGCTCATTATCAGATATAATTGCCCCACTACCAGCACTCGTAATATCAGAAAGTTCAGTTACACTATGACCCGATAGATTTGTTAAGTTTTCTACTTTGATTTTTTTGCTTGTTGGAGTACCCGCAATATCATCTACTATTTCAAGCAGATCAGTACCATCTGGAATAGCTGCGAGTTCTGGTAAATCAGTTATTTTTACATTGGCCATTCTCTTTACCTTTCTTTTTTAACTCTGCTATCTCCTTTTGGAGTTTAGCTATCTCAATTTTTAGCAATCTGTTCTCGGCAAACAACTCACCTACTATCTGAAATAATTGTTCTACTGTCATGATTTTCTCCTCTTTAATATCCTATCGCAAGGTAATAAAAATAAACAGAACCGTTTATACTATCATCTCTGTTGATAGAAAAATATGTAGTGTCTAACGCACAAATCGCAAGCGGAACACTTACGTTATTCCCAAATCGAGTAGTAACAATACTTAAGCAGGAATTTGGAAACTCTATTGGAAAATTAAAAAATTCTTCTCCATCTATTGTGCTTAGCCCCTCTCCCCATTGAATAATGATTCCATTTGGTAATTTTGTATATCCATCCTTATCTTTAGAACAGGTAAAATCAACAGGAAGCCCTTTTACAAATCCTGCATCGACTATTTGATCTTCTTTTAATGCTCTGAAATTTTCCCGCATGTCTGCGGCTACAAGAGACCCTCCTGTCACGGGTTTTGAACTGTCATAACTCATTGTTTTTTCTCCTTAAATTCCTATCATAGTTATATTTGCGTTTCCGCTCACTGCATTCCCTGATAAATTATACAATTTGATCGTAACACTACTCGAAGACTGCGCTGTAATTAGTGGCACTAAAGGAGTGCTTCCTATAGGCGTTACTGTTATCGCGGGAGTTGAGTTGAAACCTTTTAAATCAATCGTTGTCCCTTCTGAAGCTATCGCTTTGTTGCATTTCATCCCAAAAAGGTTTGTAACATTTCCCAGACATGTCATTGTATGAAGAATTATTCGGTCGATAGTTGAGGTGGTTTCTAATTCAACTTTAACTTTGAAATGTGCGAAAGTAAAAAGATTACCTGATGCTTTATAGATATTCCCTGTAATTCGATTTATTGAAGCTGTCTCCCAGAGTCCATCATCAAACGAAGGAGCATTTGTTCCAAAGTTTATACCATCTATTGAATACTGAAATTTAATCGTTTCTGTGGTCGAAGATACATTTTCCTCAACCTTAGTATATCTTAACGCTAATTGAAGCGTTCGAGAAGCCCCAAAATTTATCGAAGAAGAAATCCAACTACCTGAACTTTTCGTGGGTTCATCCCATGTTCCTGTATCCCATTCGCCACCATCATCCCATTCTTGAGCTGTAGCTATTCTAATTGAAACCCCATAGTCAGCATGTGTGTCGGCGTCTATGTTTGTTGCACTTCCATTGCTTAAATCCGTATCAGTTAAATCATATTCAAATTCATCCCCTGCGCCAAGTACCGTTTTTACGTAAGCCATTGCCTGGTTTATATCACCGTAGAGCGTTGACACAAATTTATCAGCAGTTATGGTTTTTGCATATATCTTCTCTCCATCTATGTATGTAGGAGATCCTGCTTTGCGCCATGCCTCGATATTCTCTCTCACTTCGGCATTGAGGAACATCCTGTTCAGGACTGTGCTTTGTAAATCTCCTTCGCCAACATAGTTTTTTGTTGCAAGAGCTCCTGTATCATTTAAATTTAAAACTCCAGAACCGCCAGTGATTATTATTTCCCCCGACATCCTAATACCATTCACAGGGTCAACTTTGATGTAGTTATTAACATCAATATAGCTTGCCCAGCCATAAACATCAGTCTCATACCCGGCGTAACCATTGAGATTGCCTTCTCTGATATGAGTGGTAATCGAATTCCACGGTTCTCCATCATGAGTAAAGATTGATAGATGTGGAGCATTAGTATCAGAAGCAGTCAGAAAGATTCCGCCATCTCCTGCCTGACCGTAGTTTACAACACTTGCTCCCTTTGGCCATTGTGGATTAAAACCGTCTGCGTAATTCCCCGCCAAGTCTCTTGTTACGACATATGTAGGAGCATTGTCCGTATTTTCAACCCTTATCCATTCATCATGCGCACCATCTTTGATTCTGAGAATATCACCAACTGAAAAAGTCTCGTTTCCTTCTATTGTTAGAAAGGCGTAACCGTCAAGTATTCTTGTATCACCAGCCTCTGTAATTCTTGTATCACCAGCCTCTGTTAATCTTTCAAGGCCATCATCAGAATCATTTGCGCTCATATTCGCATTAAGAAGATCCGCTGGTAAAACAGCAAGATTCCCGCCTACAGCCGAAACTACGTCTTTTTGAAAGACTGCCGTTCTGATAATCCCTCTTGATGCTATGTTCCCAACTTCCAAGAGATCGTGCTTCAACAAAAAACCAGAACCAAAAGAACCTGAGACATAATCAGAGCTTTTAACTGCTGGAACACCTGAATAATCACCATCTAAAACCAGATATGGGGTGGTTTTATCTCCAAGCCGTATTAAAGTATTTGTCTTGTCTATCAGGATTTTAGCATCATCTGCATTAACATTGTCCCTAAAAGAATATTCCCCTACATAAAAACCTCCAAGCCGAATATATCCCTCAATTAAAACTGAAGCATCATAAGTTGCAGGAGCAGGTTCTGCCAATTCATATATCGAAATGCTGCGTAGCTTAATATAACAGGTATCACCTGCCTCATACACAGAACCAAGCCCTGAGAAGATAAAAGAGCCTGAACTATTAGTCCCTACATAATGGTATGCTATATCATCATTGGAGGCATAAACTTCACAATGAGAAAAAACAGGATCCGGTGGAGGAGTAAAAGTGATATGCACTGCACAATAATTATAAGCTTCCCCACCGGCCACCAGTTCAGCAGCGATATCAGTGGGATGCGCAGGCACTAATTGTGGCGTTGCCGGAGTCCCTGTTCCTATTGATGTCCATGTAGAAGCCACCCCATAAACTGATATTGATTGTGCCTGTATCTCATATTCAACATCTTCAATTACTGGAGTTATCGTAATTGTTAGATTCTCCATTTCAGGCGTGTATTGCCATTGGCTTTCACCTGTTACTCGATACCTCACCCTATATCCTCTGATTCTCATATCATTGTCAGGTGCAGAGAGATACACGATGAGAGATGATACTGAACCCCCTCCTGATATAGTCGAAGCATCCTTTCCTGATGCTGTACCTTCTATTGTAGGAGGTTTAGGAGGAAGTTCTGTAATATCAATGGAAGGAGTTGTTTGTGGGTCAAATGCTGGTATTTCTCCCGTATCAGCATTGTATATATCAGGGGCAACATCCACGAGAAATAATTGAGCAGTAAAATCTCCTGAGCGTCGAATCGAATGGACAAGAAGTTCTACTGTTTCACGATTTGCTTCTCCAAACATAGCAAGGTCGCCGACCTTTGGTCCTGATTCTTCAGCGACAGGAGTTTGCAATTCGAGAATATCGGTCTCTCCAGGGTCTGTTACAATGGACAACACTAATGAACTTCCATCAGATAGGCGAAATCTACAAGCATAAGATTTCCCCTCTTCCATTATAATCAATTCATCAAGGATAATGTGTGTGATATTTCCACTCTGTATTGTAAAGGATTTTACACGTCCTGAACCTGACCCCCAAAGAGGTACGTCATGCGAAACACGAACCTTGTCCCCTCTACGGCAGACCAAATGCTCAAAATCCATATAGAGAGAATACATCTCCGGCCTTAATCTTGCCTGCGCAATATGATATCGTCCAAATTTCCAAATCAAATCAGGATTAGTTATACCAGGGAATTCTATTGTTTCAAATAATGTAGCATTTTCTTCAGAGTATCCATCATCATAAACAATTCGTTCATCATCCTCATATTCATTATTTTCATTTTTGAATTTGATTCGAAAAGCATGAGGATGTTCATAAAGGAGTTTTTTTGAACTAAATCCCCAGGAATTTCGCGGAGTGATATGCTGAACAAGTGTCTGATTTCCTGTATCTGATACAACCGACCAGAGGCCATCTTTCAAAGTAATCGCTGATCGAGCAGTAGAAGCGATATCCTGACAAGTCTCAAAAACAGAGGAAGTATAGTCCCGATACATATTAAAAGCATAGCCATTTGTCTCACAAAACTCATAGAATTCTCCAAGCGTAGCATTATCAACCTGGGAAACTGTTCTCTTTTTTGCATTGGCATTGCCTGTCAATACATGACGGATTAAAGCAGCAGGATTATTGGTAGGAAGATATTCATTCTCTTCATCCCCCCATGTTTCCGTTTCCGAATCCCATACAGGACAATATGAAGTAACTACAGCGTTTAGATTAGAAATCATACCATTTAACTGGTCAGTAGCTTTAATTCGTAATGCAGTTACTGCCAAAGGATAAGGAAAATTAATGGGATATGTTGTCTTGATACTTCTGAGGTTTGTCCAATAAACCTTATCCATAATTTGCTGATCATCAGTATCAGGGGTCAAACGGTTTAACCTGATTTCATATTGTTTTGTATTGTCAACTTCCCAATTCCATCCATATCTGACAGCGGAAGTAGACATATCGGTAAATGTTTTATCTTCAAGAGTTGTCCAAGTTTCGTCCCCTACTTCACGATAGCGTACTCTTATCGTGACACTCCGAAACAATCGATGTCCATAATTATCATACTGAACAAGGCCATAGGGGAAACAAATATCCACAGAAATTTCATCAACGTTTGCTTGGGCAGTTCTATCAACAGGTCCGGAGGCATTTTTCAAAAGCACCCCAACTGTTTCTTGATTAACAGATGATGGGAAAAGAGTTATATCTGTATCTGTTGACCATCCTTCTCTGGTCTCAACCCTCACATGTTTATATGATGATAAAAGGGTATCGCCTAACTTAATGTCTTCAATTTGCATAGGGCCATACCCCCATACAACAAGAATCCTGAGGTATTCATTCTCCCCCACTATTTCAGTATATGCCTTGGCGCCAAATGCCGGATAAACACGATGTTTCCCGAGGATCGTAGGCACTGTCATCCAAGGTCTTTCTGCATTTGTAGGAGTACTTATCGAGTAAGTAGGCGAATCTTCATATTTTTGACTTTTTCCTCCAATTTGCTCTAATTTGACAGGAGCAATAGCATTAACAAGATATGATCCTGCAGTCATAACTGCCGCGCTAACCAGATAAGAACCCATTAACGATGCGGTGGTATATGTACCCGCCGCAGTTAAAACTCCATATGTTGCCAAATACCATTGTCCTGCAGCTATTGCTGCAACTACAACTACTATTGTAAGCAACGTTCGTAAAGGATTTTTCCCTCCTCCACCACCATGCAAAGGGATATTTATAAGCACATGAGAATCAATGTCAGGGATAATATCCCATTTTTCATAAGGGACAGGCTCTCCATCAATTTCCACAATTACGGTTGTATTAATATCAGGGTAGAGAATATCAACCATACCGCGAATACTTGTGCCATGCGGGATATAAATTGCTTTTGGAGCATGAAAAGCTGCGGGTGAAACTATTATTTCCCTATCGTTTTTCATATCTTTGCCCATTATATCTGTAAAATCCTTCAACTTTGTTTTGCCATTGCAAACTTGTAAATTCTTCGATTGTTGTATCGATTCCTTCCATTACATGTAGCATCCGTTTTTTATCCACAACAATCCCACTGTGATACAACATGTTGCCTGTCCGAATCAAAACTACATCATAAGAAATAGGTTTATCTACCTTTTTCCATTCTTTTTTTCCTTCTCTAATTATCCGAGTTACTTTTTTCAATGAAGTCAATGAACCATCAACATAAATTCCCGAAAAGTCTGGAAGATCAATTCCAAGCCTCTCCTTGTAAATCATAACAACTAATCTCCAGCAATCTAAACCTTCTCTTGTGTTACCGTTTTTGCCAAACGGAATCCCTATATAATCATTAACCCACATTATCAAAATAACCCCGGAAAATAACTTGGAACAAATTTTCCTGCCGGATAAGGTTCAGTTTCCAATGTTTCGAGTTTCAATGTCCCTGTGATTACCGTAGCATCATATACTATGTTGGTTAATCTAAATTCCGGCCAACTTGCATCTATCGTATCAAGAGCATTATCCATCACAAGGTCAACCTGACAAATCGCTGGAGTAAAAATATTTCTGATTGTCTCTACAAAAGCCTGATGAATATTATCAATTTTTAATTGCATTTCGCCGGGGCCTTCCTCTGTACTATCAGGAAGCTGGATGCTTAATGGTAAATAAAAATACGTCTTTCCATTTGATATTGTCCCGTAAATCTTTTCTGTATCCGTAGTATATTCTTCAAGTTCCTGTGTCGGATCAGTGCTTATCCTAATATCATCTGTAAGATCAGGATGCGAAATAGTAATCAAAGCAATCGGAACTCTGCCAGTTTCCTGGGCAAATGCCGCTTCTTTGAAGTTCAAAGATACTGTAGTCATGGTAATATTTCCAAAGCTAAACTTACTTTGTATTCGCCTTCTACCCGTGTCCAAGTAGGAGGCGCGGTAAATCTCATCTCACATGCATCAACATGTTCTGGAGGCCTCATCCATGAGAAACGAAGAGAACCACCTAATAAAGTATCCTTATAAAATGTCCTGAGATATTCAAGTTGTTCTTCAGCCAAAAACATCATGCCAGATACAGGTTCAACCCCAGCGGTGAATCTGCGCCTAACTTTTGCCGGACCTGCATCCATATCAGATTTGATTGTGATGTCAGGAAATGATTGATTGTAACCCTCAACAAGTAATGCCTGTGGCAGTGATTCAGGCCATGATGGAATCATTGTTTACCTCCCTGTTAATTGCTGCCGTGCACCAAAATTATGACGCAAGGCTCTGTTAGACTGTGATCCGAATTGACTGAGTTTTTTTGCAACCGCACTATCTATTATTACATCAATTTCCGTCCCGCCGGCAGTTTTTCGTTCTGAAGTTGTCACCTCTGCCCCAACATTATTGTAGATATTCACTACTGCTCCTCCTCCTGATGCCTCAACTCCAAGATTCCCGCCTGATGTTCTTTTTAATGGTAAAACTGCTTCAGGTCCCGCTTCCCCCATAAGTCCTACGCCATTTGCCATTGGAAAGACTGTTGGCTTAGTTACAACACCTCCTCGAACAAATGGAATTACTTTGCCGTTTTGAAAAACATTACCTTTAGCTGAACCAAATAAATAGCGTGAAATGTTACTAAACAAAGGTTTGGTAATTTGTTGGTAAACCATCATCCTTGTAAGATCCGAAATCATTGAATCAATCATATCAGAAAAAGATGCCTTTCCATGAAGAGCAAAATCAGTAATTGCTCGAGCGGAATCTTGGCCAAATCCTTCTACAGCGTCTCTCAAAGTTTCCATGGCAGTTTTGCCTTTGTCCGCAGCCGATTTTTCCTCTTCATTAATCTCCTTAATTTTTTTTGAGACAAATTCTGCTATCTGTATTTTTTTAGCAGCCAATTCTTTTTCATTTTTTATTGTTGCTTTTGCTGCCTGCACCCAAATTTCGGCCTGTTTCTTTATCCTGTCTCGTTCAAGATCAAATCGACTCTTCCCTAAATTTGCATATTGAACGTTAAAATCCTGGATTGATTGTAAAAATTCTTCTTGAATTCTCTTTTCTTCTGCAATTTTCTGTGCTTCTGCATCATATGCTTTCACTATTTCCAGGATTCTATTATACTGTGCAGAACCTATTTTGATGTCATTCTGACGGGCAAGGGTCATAGCACGTTGGACAGATTCATTTTCGCCTAACAAGGATTTTTCAAATTCTAATTGAGTAATTAATTTCTTATAAGCATCTATCGTTTTATTTACGTTACCTATGGAAACAACATTCCCTCCACTTGCTATGCCATCTGCTCCGGATCCTGTTTCACCTTCTGCTCCGGATCCTGTTCCACCATTTTCTCCTGGTTTAGGTGGATTTAACCAGTTCTTTAAAAGTAACCTATCAGCATCAGAAGCAATGTGAATAATACGGCGCGACATATCTACTTGGAAGTCATCCCCTACCTTGGAAAAAGCATCATTGAAAGCTTTTTTCGCTGATGATGTTATGGCTGTCCAGGCTTCTTCTTTGGTCAAATCACCAAATATCAAATCCAAAATATTAAAAGAAGTAAATGCAGCTATCATCGGATCAGTAATTACACGTATTAAATTACTCATTGAGTGCCCAAGAGCTACAATACTATTGATTAGCGAATTCACAACATTATCCATTGCCAATCGCATCGCTGCCCCCCACTTTGCAGGAGTTTCTTTTACAAATTTATCCATCCTTTCAAATTCAGATATTACTTGTAAAATACCTTCCACGATTAGACCATAAAGAAGGGCACGTCCTAACATTTTAACAGAAAAACGAAGCAGATTAATGGCAGTAGTTAGTTTGCCTATCCCTGTAGTAGCCAATGATGTCCAAGTGAGAAAAGCCGTAAAAGATTTATGAACTAACCAGCCCGTCAAAACTTTAACTGCTGAAATTGTGATATTGATACCATCGGTAACCAGCCAATTAAACGCTTTAACAATAGCAGATATTTTATCCCCTATTTCTTTCGCCCATTCATCCAATTTTCCTGTTTTACGGAGCTCAATAATTTTTTCATTAATGTCTGTCAAAGAAGTAGTAAGTAAATCGTATAATCCACTGTTCATAATCGATACTTCAAACCGTTGCCATATGGAAATCAACATTTCCCACTGGCCAGATAATTCCTTGTTCATTTTTGCCATCTGGCCACCAAACTTTTCCCCCATATTTTTAAGCAGGGCATTGATTATCATGTTTGCAGTGACACCCTGTTCTTTTAACTTTGCGACTTCATCTCTTGCAACGCCAAAAGTGTCTTTCATTACCTTCCCGGCATTGATTCCAGCATTGGCAAGTTGATTCATATCTTGAGCCGTCATAAAACCTTGTGCCTGGATTTGCCCTAAGACCAGTGCTATCCTTTCCATAACATCTGATCCACCTAATGCCGCCGCGGTATCCCCCATAATTCGCATAGTTTTGACAGTAGGATCAAGTCCAAAAGCTTTCAATGTTTTATACGATTCCATAACTTGATTTATCTTGAAAGGAGTTTCCTCTGCAAACTGAAGCATTTCCCGCCATTTTTTGTTCGCTACTTCTTGAGAACCTTCAAGTGTTTCAAGCGTTTTCTGGTATTTCACAAATTCATTTTTAGTCTTGATAATATCTCTTACTATTGTCCCAATGGTCAGACCACCTATAACTGTTTTAAGACTAAAAACAGATTTTTTCACTCTTTCCAATGCCGCCACGCCGCCTTTTTGGAATTTATGAAATTGTGCCTCCGCTTGCATTGTAGATCGTTTTAAAGGGCCTAAATCGGCACCCATTGAAACTATCAGAGAACCCAGATCAGCCATGCTTTTTTCCCTTCTTATTATATATCCTATTATGATTTTTTGCCAAACCTAACAAAATAGCTTTCTGTTCTTCCATTGACTGCCCTTTTTGAACATCTCTTCTTTTTTCGACGCCCCATTTTGGCATGAAATCACTGGGGGTAGTTCGTTTTGGATGCGATCCTTTTTTTGAATATATATCAAGCGCCAAGTTATATAGCACTGAACACATCATTGCCCAACCATAATCATCCCTATGTTTTCCAATAGGATCAATACTATCATAAGCCATCCATTCGCTAATCTGTTTCGATGTCAACTCATCCAATAGATAATCTGGATGTGCATATCCTAACTCTCGGCAGAGTCGGAAATAGAATTGGCGTTCTGGACGGCTTCTGAGTTTTTTGTTAAGTTCTTTTTGTCCTCCTCCGAAATTCTATTTAACTCTTGCGCCTTGTTCACAATCAATTCCAATCTTGCTGCACTCATATTTTGGGACAAGGTAGAAACATCTTCTGGCCTCAAAAGATTGTTCCCATCTTCATCGCAAACTGTGTGAACCGCCAGTTTTGCACGGAAGTCATCAAGGGAACGTTTAAATTCAGATTGCCCTTTGTCGTCCATTACTTCTTTTACCAAACTTTGCTCAAATCGATCCCGCTCACGTCCTGTCATTTGACGAACAAACACATATTCGTCCTTTCCAAGATCTACTTTCTCTTTTCTTAATATCTCTTTCTTCAATAAACCTTCTCTTGTCAATACCTTCATTTTATTATTCTCCTATCGGTATTAATTTATGCCGGTGATCCAGAATAACTACCTGAATTCACGGTAATCGCTCCTGAAATCTTAATGGTCACTTCCAGTGTTATAGGGGCGTCTGGAATTGTCAATGGAATACCAGTAACCAATCCCTCAAACTCAATCGAGGTTGCCTCATCATCAGGAAGTACAATTTCATAATTTTGTGCATTGTCTGATTGAAAATCACTAACCATAATATCATATTCTGTTCGATTGAAAATCATCGAAAGAGTGATTTCCCCGGCATCCCGAAATCCAGTAATAAAGGTTCTATAACCGCCTTCAGTGTCTAATGCCGTAGTATCATGAGTTCCCCGTGATGCCGAAGGCCCCCCGATATTGGTTATCCCTGCTATTTTTTCCCATGTACTGTTAGTAGTATTCCATCTACGAAATACTGTTCCAACTCCTGTAGTTCCATCTACTCCTGCCATAATTATTTATCTCCTGTATTATTTATTTTATACTGTTATTTTCTGTGTACCGAAAATGTTGCTATGAATCTCGCACGATCATTTTCATCCCAATCAAGTAAAACAGGTTCATCTACTCCTTTGATGAGCAAATACTTAGTGCCATCTTCAGTATATTCACAGACGCCATGCAAACATTCTTGGATACTGTGAATTAAATCCCACCCTGTCAAATAATCATTGTTTCTCACCCTCACTTGGACAGAAGGACGATAGTAATTGCCTCCATCCTTCCCCGTCAAAGTTAATAATGGAGCATCTCCAGGAATATCAAAAACTATTACGCAATCATCTGGGGATGCTGGTTCTTTCCCAATAAATAGATTGGTGGCAAACGTCAATCCAAGACTGGAATCTGCCTCTAACAATGAGCATATATCGACACTTGTCGGGTTCATTTACCTCACCTTCGCATTTTCTTTGATTGCATTCAAAATCTTTCCTTTGTTTCGTTTTATTGACGCTACAAAGAAACCTGCACCTGCACCGGGACGTCGGAAATGAGCACCATACATTTCATGTACATACACAGCATAATTTGCAGAAAAACCAAAAGCTACTACAGGCCCTTTTTGTGATTTAGCTTGTACTCTTCCAACGACAACTGTTTTCACCGTGGAATGTTCGGATGCCATTTTTTCTGCATTCCTCCCTTTGAAATTAGGAGATTTACCTTGTGGTGTTGTTCCTTTAGAAGTAGTAACAAACCAACTCTGCCTCAAGTTCCCTGTCTCACCAACCGGAATTAGAGGAGACGTCTTATCCATATCACGCCGAACTTCAATTACTCCTTCAATCATACCTTTCAAAGAACGCCCTTTAATCCCTTTGATTTTTTTATTAAGGTTTTTTACTACTTCCTGGAGGCTTGCTTTTTCTATTGCAGCGCTCATTATAAGGAAGCCCTCCTTTTAATCCATCCCTTTTTTGCTGCTACAGATTTTCTTTGTCGTGTTATTTCTGAATCTTTCCTTCCCATATTAGCTGTAGAAATTCTCTGTCGGTGTTCTATGGAAACAGGCCCCAGCATTTTACGTCTTATTTCTTCAGAAAAAGGCTTCCCCTTATTCCATGCTACTTGTCCTTTATGTGCTTCTGATAATTTCTTTCTCGTTTCCTCCGATATTATTCTTCCTTTAGCACTCTTTGACATTTTTAATTTTGTTGCCTCTGAATGTTTCTTACCAAGCATCCCATATCTAACATGATTTAGAACTTCCTTTTGATGCTCAGAAATAGGACGCCCAGAAAGTGCTTTCCTTATTTTCTCTCTTGTTTCGTTTGAAACCTTTCTTCCTCATACTGTTTCCCATCAATATTATTTTTTATACTGTAAACGCCACTTACAAGTAACATTTGCGCACCCACTCATCAGTTTTGAAAATCATCGGAATCTTGTCAAATCTCACAATCTTCCATGCCCCACTCACCAATTTAGGATCTGCTTTCTGTGCCTCCGTTAAATCTGATAGTGTTCCTAAATACAAATACCCTTCTTCATCCACATCCTGATTAACTATAACTTCTGCACGACTGACATATTCCGTTCCTTTGGTAGTAGTGATTACTTTTGTAGAACCTTCCCAACGAACAGCAATTTCAATTGGAGTAGAATAAGTATGACCTCCATATCCATCGTTTACAGGCGCCCCCCAATACACGCATTGCTGGACAGAAAGCTTCCGTAAAAACTTTTCAATAGGTTTGGTCATCTTTTTCTCAATCAAATGAGGTTATCGCTGTTATCTTAGCTGACTTTCCGCCAAGTGCTGCCAATTTACCAGTAGTGTCAAGACGAAGACACTGTTGCCCGTATAAAGTGGCCTCCAATCCTTTTCCTGTCATGCCTTGATAAGTGACATTTGCCCCACCCGCGCCTGCTTTTTGTATTTGTTGTTCTCTCGTTGCCGCCAAAAAATGTGCAGCGAGCCATAATTCTATGTTACGTTTTAATTCATCCGACAATGTAGTATCAGACCCAAGCACATTAGTAACCACCTCAGTAGCACCAGATATGTATGTATCAATAACAAAAGGGTCTAAATCAGTGTCAATAATTTGTGCAACTTCCTCTGCTGTTGTTCGTGCCATTATATACTCCCTTTATTCAACATTTCTAACGCCGCTTGACGAACTTCTTCAGGTTTAATCATAGACATTGCCTTCCTGCAATGTTCACAGGGATAATATCTACCACAAGGGGATTCTGGAAGATCAACATAGAAGTTCCTTTGGTAAGCATACCCTGTAATCTTCGGATCAGCAAATCCACCGAACACTACCACCGCAGGAGTATTCATACTTGCAGCCATGTGATGCATGCCCCCATCAACCGTCATCACCAAGAAAGCATGTTCTACTATACCTGCGGATACCCGAAAGTTCGGGGAATATATCGGGGTCACTCCGGGAAGAATCTTCGTTTTTCCGTCCGAGTCAAATTGGTACACAGGAATTGGAAAATCCTTAACTACCTCCTCCCATCGCTCAAATCCCCAATTCTTATTTTGACTACTTGGTTTTCGAACAATAGGCTCTACAATTACAAATGGACTCTCTGGAATCAGACATAACGCTTCAGCTTGTTCTTGTGCAGTTAAACGCATATGACCTGCACGTGCACGATACTTTATGTCCCATATAGTTGTCAGACCTGGGTTACGACTCCATCGGAGAATACACGGACGAGCAGAAGGTCCATCAATAATATGCAACGGAGAGTTGCTATCCACTGCAGGATGGTTCTCCCATATCACATGCTTCCGTGGATTGCCACTCACGCCATAGACAGCTACGGGTTTCCCAAGAATGGAATAGATTGCTTCTGCCCTTCCCAAAGCCATTATTTCATCACCATAACCCATTTTTTTTATTATTCTCTCATGCCCAACTTAAAATGTAATCTCCCTGTATCCCTCTGCGCTGAACTGCACCTAACGCCTTTAAATAACCAATGGCCGCTGTGCTGGATATACCATATCTCTTGAAACCACCAGTCTCCGGCTTCTGCTCTACAATAATGCAAGGCTTGTGTTTTAAGAGCAATTCCTTCATCCCTTGCAAGACAAACAATTCAAACCCTTCACAATCAATTTTAATGAAATCAATACTTCCTTCCGGAAGTCCCAAATCATCTAAACGGAACATCAAGGTTTCCTGCGCGCCTTCTACTTCTTCTACATCAACACTGGTATCCCCAGAAGAATCTATTGTCCTTGTAGAAAGATAGGCCCTTCCATTGTAATTTCCTAAAGCATGTCGCACCAAAATGGCATTTTCCGCCTGTACATTCTTTTTCCAACAATCAACATGAGGAATCATCGGTTCAAATGCGATAAGTTTTTGAAAATCCTGAGACATATAATACGACCATGTTCCGATATGTGCCCCAACATCAATACAGATATCCTTTGATGATCTGATATATGGAAAACATGCTTCATATTTATGAAACTGATAACTCTTTCTCCCCACAACTTCCTTATTTACTTTTAACATCCACTGTATCATGTGTTTTTCTTTATCAGGAAACCACCATCCTGTTCTCTTGGAAAATTTCACATTTCCCTCCCTATTCTATCCCAACACATTCCTGATGCAATCTCAAACAATGTCCATTGATTAGCGCAAAGATTTAATAACCATTCCCTTCTGTTTCTCGGACACATAGGATTCTCAATGTCCTTCAATGGAGTGGATAATGGAAATGCCCCGCAAACATCAGTGGTATGTACAGGTATTCCTGCAATAAGAGCATCTACTGCTACATTGGAAAATGCAGTAACCAGAAACCAAGTATCTTTTAACGCTTCTGTCAAAGATGTCTTATCATGGCGTTCCCTAATTACAATTGGCCTATCTGTGTATTTCTTCACCTGCTTAATGATTTTCTTCTTCCACGTAGTAGCAGAAAACCCAAACAAACGAGCAATACTAATATCAGGAGGACATATCAGAATGTTTCTTCCTGTTTTTCTCCAAGGTTTCTCTACTATCTTACAGGTATCCAATCGCCTTTGATTCTCTTCTGTCTCTTTGTACCCATCAGTCTGAATATATGCTATCTGATAAGCATTACGAGTCACCCGAAAACTTCTACCCCTGTTGAAATAACCATGATCACCATAATACCAGTCAAAGCCCAACTTCTGAGTCTGCCGCAAACCTGACCACGTCACTGGTGAACCAAATCCTGCCCAAGCTCCTAATTGATATGCGCATCCTTCCACTAATCTACCACCACTGCCTTTTGCAAATGCCCTTGCAAAGCGAGGTGAAGTTTTTTCATTGGGAACATAATATATTTTCAAGCTCTTCATAGAAAAAAGATTTGTGAGTACCTCATGAACAACAGAAACTATCTGCTTCCGAAATGCCTTTGGCAAATCCTCTTCCACAGCACGAAAGATTTGATTTGGCTTTATAATCTGCCCTCTCCATCGAAGGGAACCACCACCTATCTTCCGCCATTTCTTTTCTACTGATATAGTATCACGATCCATCCAATGCTTCTTTTAATGTAATCATCGGAAAACAATCTATCTTACTAATAGGACTGAGATTGTATATTTCTATTCCCAAATTATTTGCGTCCCTTGCTATCGCCGGGAATCCTTTTAAATGCTTTTCAAATGGAGGAGAACGTTTTGCCTTTTGCCCCGGAGGCATATGGGAACCATGCCAATGACTATACGTTTTTTTAACATCCATAGTCATATCAAAGCCCAACAGATTTATTCTACGTACCCCCAGATGATGTGCCAAACTAATAGCTGCCGCTCCGGAATTTACATTCCAAGAAACCTTCGAAGGATCAGAAGTTATCCCTTCTCTCCTCCCTTTATCACGTTCAAGAAATTTAATACCTTCCATCTTGTTCCGTGGACGATTTGCAAATTTTTGATCGCAACATACTTTCAATCCAGGCCACTCCGCCAACTTTATACGATGTTTCAAATACCAATGGCTATCACCAAAGAATAGAATATCAATCCACGTTCCAAGCTGATATGCATTATTGATACCTATTACATGCCGATCATGAAGAGGCCTCATGTAATCAGAATACGCCAAAGGGGAAAGTCTTCCATCATATACTTTCCGAATCACCTCTAAAGGAACTCCAAATTGTTGAGGTACAGAAGTCCCACCTCCAATTATCCAACATGTAGCATCTTTCCATAATTGAGGAACAGACCAAATCATACATTTAATTCCTCCACTAACTGTTTAGCAGCATCTTCTCGAAGGCCCTTCTCATTGATAACCTTACCAGAAACAGAATTAACTACATCCCACCATCCACTGGAAGAACGCTTCTGTATCTTGTATACTTCCTCAGTATCAGTAGAAGTCTTCCTTTTACGAGCTGTAAAAGGCTGTACAGGTTCAATTATTGTCTCCGGAATATCTTCCAATGCCACTACATGCTTGCGAAAGGCAAGAGGAACTTCTTCCGGTCGTGCGATAAAAATCTCATTTGGTTTGATAATCTTGCCACGAATATACCGGAGGGAGCCCCCGCCAATCTTTCTCCATCGGATCTCATTACTTTCACTCATCACAATCCCCTATGTTGTTTATCAAAATCGACTTACGCTGCGAGCAACACAACCCCACAATTACCATCCTGATCCGAGCGAATCTGAGGAACCTGAATGGTCAAAACCTTATACTTCGTTATAAACTTGCCTTCAGTTTGCCACTCAACATTTTGAATAGGCATACCTCGTACTAACCGAACAACATCACTTGTCATCTGTACAAGTAGCACGTGATTTGCCGTGAGGGTATCCACTACCTTGACATCCTTGATTCTATCTATCTTTAAAATTCTTTCCCTAATGGTAATCCCCGGAGTCGTAGAATTATAATCCTCATCCAATACCGTTTCATACGCAGTTGGAATATACAACATCCACGGACCATAATGCTTCGCATCAATGCTGGACTGTTTCATATTTAAGACGTCCGCCAAAATCTGAGCAGCCGTCTTCCCTGGAGCATCCCAATTTGCACTGAGGGTTACGCTGTTAATATCGGGATAATTAAGATAGGAGTAAATCTTATTCCTGGAACGATCATCCGTAGTACCCCAAGCATAATCAGTATCCGTGAACAGCATCGATTCCAATTTCTCATTGACCTTACGGGCTGCCCTCTCAGCAGAAGTGGTATCTAACGGATTCCCTAACTTTCTACTGGCCTCAAGTACCCTTGCGTTGATTTCATAATCAACGTGGATTATCGGAATCGGAAGATAATTTGTTTGATAAACAGGACGATCCCCCCTACTTCGGGAAACTCCGTCCATCGTCAAATCAGCTTCCATAGCATCCGACACATCGTGCCATTCAAGTACCGTGGTCCCCATTGCATTACCGAGGTCATACGTCAAACCATTTGCAATGAGATCCGCAATACCATTCAAACGGGTTTCACTCACCTTGAGGACAGCGTCATCCAACTGTTTCCATTCATCCCTGCGCAATGTAGCAGCATTTATCTGTATAGCTTTGTAGTTTTTGGGATTCTTTATATCCCCACCTGTGTATACAGTAACATAAGCACGCCCGTCTTTACCAAGCCACGGACGCATATTACCAAGGTTTAATCTTCCTTCACCTGCCATATATGCCGCCACGTCACCATATACTTGTCCATTTCCCAGTATTACATCAATCATTTGTTATCTACCTCCTTCGTTATTATATAACTCTGATTTTGATTCTACCACTCGGATCTTCACCGGAAGAACCTGACATATCTACTGCCTCAAGTGCTATTCCGACTACAGAATCAGGGTATGTAGCACTCCCTGCAGATTCTGCATCGGCTTTTTGGAGATAACCATCCCCATGTGACTCCAAAATGTCACCAATCGCCACATTTTCACCATTGGCAAGGAGGGCATATACCTGATCACCTCTACCGGCAACCCAGCACTGTACCTGATCACCTGCGGAATAGTCATCATCAATCCCTTTACCCTCTAATTCATTTTCAAGGGCAAAAATCTTCTCCGCAAACTGTCCGGCACTACCATGCTTCTGCACTTTCCCCGCACTGGTCAACTCTACAAGCATTCCAGGGGTAATTGCAGCTACGGCCTCATATTCCTCTACAACATCAGAGTATTTCTTCAATTTGATCGTATTTTTCGCCATTATTTGAACCTCCTATGATTCATTGTTATTTATTTTCTGCATCAACCCCAGGTGGGAGGAGAATTTCCTCATCCGTATTTACAAAAAATCCATCAGCCGCCCCTTCATAAGAAACAGGTTTCTTGATGGAATCCGCTGTTCTTTGCAGATCATCATCATCCTTTTTCTTTAAGGATTCTTCATCCCACACCTTCTCAGCCTGATTATTCAGAATATGCTGAATCAACTCTTGTCGATGAGCGTCATACAACTTCTGTCCATAATTGAACTGTTTCTTCAATTCATCAGGCAAAAGTTCTCCGAAAATCTTGATATCAGAAACCTTTTCTTTTAGAATTTTCATAGCTGCTTCTTCGTTAATCTGAGGAGCTTTTTTCTTTAATTCTGCAATTTCACCTTCCAAAGCAACAATTCTTTCTTCCGCTTTCGCCTTTTCTGCTTCTACTACCTCTTTCGTTTTGGCACAAGTGATTAGCTTATCAACCTGTTCCTCTTCCAGTTTCTCTAACCACCCCTTATCATCCTCGGTATATACCGATGGAGCAATGGTCAGAAGCTCTTTTACTTTTTTCATCGTAGTATCTCCTGTATTGTTTTTTGTTTGTTTCATAGTTACCACTTTTTTGTATTTTACTTCTTTTTCTATTTCCTCTTCTTCATTACCAAACTGCACCTCCCCGTCTTTGATTTGATATGTTCTCTTATAATATTTCTCGCCCGCTCCTCGTACATCTCGCCTGTAAATGAAAGTACCATCATCATAAACCTCTTCAAGATAGTATGAATCCGTATCGCTATCTAAGGAGTAAAGTTTATCCCTTACCAAATTTATTGCTTCCAAAAGCCCTTCTGTGTTCACTCTTATGCCACAACCATCTTGCCAACTACATGCACCAGTAGCTTCCGGTAACAAAGCAAGATGATCCGGACGATAGTTTCTCGCAATAGCCGTGTAGCTTTCTCCTCCCCATTCACCGGTAGTAGGTTCATCATCTGAAAAAACGCCAACACTGACATCTAACGGCTTCTGTTGCATAATATAGGCGTATGCCAACGGAGATAGTTGTTTTAACTTTTCTGCATCTGCCCAAACCTCCCCTTTTAACTTACCTCCTTCCATCTTACTATTATATACCCTACCAATCACTGACTGATCAATGACTTTTGGAGAATTAGCAGATATTGGCTGACCATTTTCTTCCGGGTGACCGATTAACACCGGTATTCCATTCCATGCCGATGGAAACTTACCTAACTCATCTTGAGTATGGAGCAACGGCCCCGCACTGCCATTATGAACACCTTCCTTAAGCATTATTACAGGAACTACCAAGTGTTTCACACCTTGGTGCATTTCGGTTCTAACTACATAATTGTTAGTTGTTATTACCTTGTATTGTTGATTCTTCATTCTATTTCTCCATTGACTATAACATATGGCTGCCCGTTGTTTGCTATCCGGGTATTCTGTATTCATCAAATCATTTCCCATGCACCTGGAAATAAAAGATTTCTCGTTTTCCCTATCAAGCGGAACTGGCAACGGCATTGTTTAGTCCTCTGGTATTTGTATTATTTACGTAATTTAACAAAACACCACTCAATATCATACCATGATCAGCGTGATTATGACATTTCCTACATAAAGTAATCATATTCTTTTCCGTATTACTGCCCCCTTCTCTCACGGGTACAATATGATGCACATCCATATAACTTGATTCCCCTTTGTACCCACAGTAAGCACACGTATAATTATCTCTCTTTAAAACTTTTATACGGTTACGATAAAAACTACCCTCATTTTGAGAAAGCATGTAAGAATAAAAACTACCCCCGCCTTTCCATAATGGATTCTTTTCTCCAGTCCTTTGACTCATAGCATCATATTTACACTTATCTGAACAATATTTAGCAGTTTCCTTTCTCCTGAAAGGAACTTCAAATTCTTTACCACACATTTGACATTTAACCAATACATAATTTTTATTCCAAGGTTCTCTTCCTTTAGTAGCATCATGATAACACTTTTGAGAACAATATTTTCTGCCTTCTTTCAATTCCCTATAACTTAACTTAAACTCCTTTCCACAATAAGTACAAACAGCATACAAACAATTTGGGCACACTTTTGCATTGGGAGCTTTTGATTGGAAAGTTTTGCCACAATAAGCACAAACCAAAGTATACCTCCGTGATTTACACTTTTTATTTTGTTGAAGTGTTCTACTTATTTTCTCCTTAACTTCATCAGAGCGTGGTGGTAAAAACATTCCCTTATTCCATGTTGGACGACCTTTCAAAGACATGCTAATTCTTTCCCTCGCTTCCTTCGTTTGATGAAAGTGCTTCTTTGTAAATATATGTTGGCACTTACGAGAACAAAAGACCCTCTTGCTATAAGCAGATTGAAAAGTTTTGCCACACTCTTTACATTTTAATACAAACATCATTTCTCCTTCTTCACGGGGATTGCGCAACATCTGCAATTATGAACAATCACACCCTTAGCTAAGTAAGATTCATCCTCTTCTACACTGAGATTATACAATCTACGATTTTTACGGAGTTTCCAATGTTCTATTTTCTGTATAGGAAAGGAAACAAATTCATACTGTCCAGAATGATTCATTACTACACGAGATAATTCTTCTTCTATCTCTCTCAAACATTGATTAATCTTTGCACCCGTATATCTAAGAACAAACCATCCTTCCTGTTCTATCCGTCTTTGTCTAATAGCATCCTTTTCCTTGTCTTGATGCCATTGTTCCCCATCACACTCAATCACTATCTTTAACGCTGGAATAGCAAAATCAACATTATATCTCAATATAGGGTATTGAAAAACATAATCAATATTCATCTTATCCAATAGTTTCGCCATTCTCTCTTCAATCCAAGTCTTCTTCCCACTCTTCCTGTATTTTGCCATCCGTGCATTCAACCGTTTCTCAGGATGTTTTTCCAAATATTCATTGAGAGAAATTGTAGCCTTCCTCCTTACCGCAGGATCATACATTGGATTTTTCTTTTTCATTCTTTCAGAAGATGCTTTTCGCATTTCTGGAGTATTGGTAACCTTCTTATTTTTTTCTCTAACATCTGGGCGTGCTAAGGGACATCTACCTTCCTTAGCCATCTGTCTTGTTTTAATGTGGGCTGCCTTTGTTATTTCCTTTCCATCTCTCATTCCTGTTGCATATTGTTTCAACATAGATATTCTATTCTTTGCAGATACATTTTTTCTATGTTTCGGATCTGCCCATTGTCTATCTGTTATATCTTTACTTAAACAACTCTGAGAACAATATTGTTTAAAATAAGGAATCAAGGTCTCACAACGCTTACATCTACTCGCCAACAACTGTATCTGGTCTGTTTTCTTTACCTTCCCTGCTTCTTTCCAACGAGAAAAGGAACATCCTTCCTTTGTAATTAAAACAGGATGATTGGCTGTCATAGAAAGACCACCTTGCCCCATTCCCAATACAGAGAAACGAACAACTTCTGTTTCGTCTTTGTATCCCTTATTGCGTGGCAAAGCATATACTTTTCTAAATCTACCTTTATGTGTTAAAACGTAATCCCCAATCTGAATATTTCCTATTGGCTTCCATCCAGTTGATGTATAAACAGGAGTTTGAGGGTCAAGAAAACAATTCGGGTGAACAGGTATTTTGTTCTGTATCTCATCCAAACTAAACACCTTTCCTTCAAGCGCAGCACATATAGGGCATACTTTGTAGCCTGCAGTTGTAAATTCAACCTGTACCACAACTCCTTCCACAGCCCAATTTTTCATTTCTTGGACATTAGCTTGATGGAAACTCCTGATTATTTCTGTCCGTGCTAAGGTCCGTGCTCTCCTCTCCGCCGGAATGAATCTTCCCAATATATCTGTTATTCCTAAATCTCCTACGGGTCCGGATATTGTTTTGGTTAGCAACCTCGCAAGCTCTCTTGGATTCTTTCCATCTGCAATTCCTTGTGAAAGCACCCGGCTTATCTGGGTGTCCATCTGGCTTGTAATGCCTTTTAGCTCCTGAAATGTTCTGGAAAACAATAAACCACATCTTTCTATATGGAAGGGGGTTGCCATACTTGCAGATATTCCACCAGTTTCTAACAAAGAAGGCACTTCATATCCAGCTCTTTTCATCTCCCACCGTGCCCTCTGAACTCCTCTTTGGTATGAATCCTTGATATATTTATTCGTCCATGCTGTTTCGATTGAAGTGCCTATCTGCTGCATTGTTTCTACTTCAAGGATTCCCTTTGCTTCTTGTCCCTGTAACCAGATCATAAAGGCATTAACTTTCTCTTCAGACCGAGGGAATGCAAAAGCTTTTCTGCCGGGGAGGAAAAGATCAAAAGTTGCCATAGTTGCCACTTGATGCTCTTTATCGAGCATATCGAAACAATCCTGTTCTATAATGGCTCTGCGAATTATTCCTCTCAATGCCCGGAATCGTTTATTCAGGTCACGAACAAAAGCATTTCTCAGGTGGGTTGTTCTGGTAGGGTCATACTGCGAAACAGCTACTGCTTTCTTTCTCTGGATAACAGGTATATCTATCTTTCTGGCTGGAAGTCCCATGCTATAACACATCCTCATGTTCAATCAAACGCATTGACAATGATATATTATTATCCGCCGCCGATTTATCAGTAAGACGTACAATATACTTAGTATTCTTCTTCAATATCGTGTATTTTGCCACTCCCACAGTTCCACCAACATCAAATTTGGTATTACCCCCGTCCTTACCTGTTCGCTTCCAATATATCTTAGTACCATCACTTGTTCCGCCACTCTGTCCCTTGTGAATTGTGACCATAGAATCATTTGAAGAGTTTCTGTTTCTATTTACTATTGTTTGAAGAGTACTACCTACCCTATCACCACCCTCATACACTTCAAGTGATCCTGCACCATCACCAAATATAACAGTCAAATCAAAATATATCTTTAGATCTGAATTTGGTGTGGTTAGTAAATAATCTTGAGAAGCACTGGCACCAAGAGGAGCAAGTACATCGTGATAATAATAATCCCTCCCCGCTGAAACCTGAACACTCTCTTCAGTAGAGATTACCAAAGAACCATAACAACTACACAATCGCAAGAATTGGTACGTCTCATTAGATGCTTGGTACCCTTTGATAGGAACTCCAGGATTAAACTTCTCCACCCAGTGTGTCCCATCATAGGTCATCATCATTCTTCCGGTATCACGCTCATAGATAGTAGAGCCGGGAGCCATACCCGAAGGTTTAGGATCTGTAGATAATCCAATACGATGCTGCACCTCTATTATCTTACTGGATAAAGTCATACTACTTCCTCATCCTCTTTAATCGCTGTTTCCTGTAATTCTGTAATCATATCTACCTGATCCTGATCAAATCCCAAAAAGTACTTATAGAAGGCCTCCGGTGGAACGATTGACTCTGCCATAGGTTGTGCTGCATACTGATTAAGGGCCTTTGCCCGTATCTCACCAACTTCTGCCTTTTCCTTGTCCGACTTCTCAAACATTGGTTTCCAGATTACAGAGTAACCTTTTTCTTCATTTTTTACAGGAGGGAGAATATTAAATTCCTGACACTTACGGATAAAAGGTCTGAGGATTGTTCCTTCAACATAATTCTCTCTTCTCCCCTGTATCAAAGAATACCACGAGGTGATATCCTGAGTGCTGGCAAGTTCTCCTCTCTCGCTCCCTGTTAGTATCCGTTTTGGTATTCCTGTTTGAGCACTTATCATTTGGACCTGAACATCAACATGTTTACTTGGATCTGCTACCTGCGTCTCTAAGGCGGAAATATCTATTCCGGCACTGATCAAAAACCTTCGTAAGTTATGTTCATATTCGTCTAACTGATCCTTAAAATCTGCTTTCTCGTCTGAAGTCAGCATGTAGTCTTTATCTACTTTTCCCTTGTATCCCGGCCTTGCTCCCCTCCAAAACATTTCAGCAGAAGCGCCTACAAGTTTTTCCAAATCAAACAGTCTGTTGTATATAGGTAGTAACCGGGAAGAACCTTGGATAGACCCTTCCAAAAGTTCGCCGGCAACATGGAGGATTCGAGAATAGTGTACTCGTAAACTTGTTGTCATATCAGAATCCGGTTGAGATAATTTTAATTCATACATCACAGGTAAACCATACCGAGGATTCTGCGTGTTGGTTTCCCATTGAGTAATTGAAACATTACCCTCACCTAAAGGACGTAAATATATCAATGGAGTATTTCTTTCTACGGGAGTCATAAATTTTTCCCTGCTGGAAACATCTCCTAACCCAAACAACAGAATAGCATAGCTCCCTATCCCTGCAAGTTTATCCAACCGGCATAATTTACCAAGTACATCCAAATCAGAGTTTTTGATTAAACTCTTCCAAGCCTTTTCTAAAGGAGTATCTTCTTCCGTAGATTCCTGGATGAGGCATCCTCCTTGCCAAGAAGCATCAACAGGTTTATCAATTACTGCCCGTGCAATATCCTGTCTTTCATAACGTGCTGCAAAATCTTTATAGGTTAGTGTTTCGGGATACCCCAATGCCTCATAAATGTCCCGGTCAGTTCCATACTGTTGCCCTAACTTTGATGCAAGCTTTGCCCTGGAAACTAATTCAGAAAGAGTCTTGATTCGATTAATTTGTATTTGTAATTCTTCAGCATTTTTCTCAGACATAATTTAACCTTATTATCCCTTTTTCTTTGGAGCAGGTTGCCGACTTGTCCCTTTATTCCCAACGCCGCCGCCAGAACCATCTCTCTTACGAGTACCTCCGCAAGATCCTTTACTGCCTCTTCCTTTTGAACCTCTCATAATAAATACCTCTCTTCTTTTTGTTGCTATAGTATATCACATCTTTTTTTTTAATATCTCTATCTATTAAACAACATCCCTGCCCGTTTTTTCTTAGTCAAAAAATGGAAAGCCATAGAAAAAGCATCTGTTTGATCTTTATAGGTACTAAATGGAAAATTTCGTAGTTCTTCTGTAAAAGTAAAATTCCAATCCCCTCGTAACATACTGACGTTCCCATTGTTAACCTGTACGCTTACAGGGTCAGCCCGAAATGCCTTATCCCCGGTAGGACGCTCTGCCAAGCAATTAAACCCTGCCAAATTTCTTATTGTGGCCTCTGCTGATTCTTTCCCACCTGATCCCGGTTCCTGCTCTATAACAATGGAAACATCCCTTCCATCAGCTTCCGCCGTAGTACGAATAATATTCTCCCGCTCTTCACTACTCCATTGTCCACGAACAACATCTACAACAATATATCTTCCTGAGGAGTACCTATATAATTTTAATCCTACCGTATAAGCCCCTCCGCCAAAAGTCCCTGCTTTATCCCATGCCCGTACCATTCCAGTAAGATTGGTAGGTGACGGAAGATTTTCTACTACAGAAAGCATAGCTACCTTGAACATACCTCCTTCCGGTGATGTAGGAGATTGACCAATCTGGCTAGAATATCCATATTGTCCCAGATCCGCTTCCATATCCTTCAATACATCCCAACTCATACGTTTTGGGTCTAAAAGATCATCCACATAATTTTTTGCAAGACTATCTGGCTTTAAACTTTTTCTGTAATTACGAATTTCACCCGGCAAACTAATATGTTTAAGATTAGCTTTTTGTTTGGCAAGTAGATGTCCAGATGGATCGCTATTGTGTAGCATAGTTAATCCCACTAAAAAATCATGTGTAGGCGTTGTAATATCATAAACAGCACCAATATAGTCTTTTTCCAAAATATCCAATATTTTAACATAAAGATAACCATCTTTAATTTTATTTACCGTCTTTTTAGTATAAGCTATATCAGCAAGTCCTATTTTCCAAAGTTTAGCATCTATATCTTTTCTTGCAACTCTTAACTCGTAAGGATTATGTTTCCCTTTTATTCTTCTTCCTTTACCGGGCCCTGTTTTAATAATACATGGTTCAATGGGAATTTTACCCTTATAAATAGATGAAACAATACCAATTTGTAACAGCAATCTTTGTATTCCTGTAAGTAATTCAACCGATATTGAAGTAAACCGTGCATAATTACGAGCGATACAACCATCTCCAAGCCAATATCCTTTAATGAACTGCTGAATATACTCAATTGGCAACGACAACATCCATTCCGGTATTTTTTTATTCTTAGCACCTATACCAAACATTTCAAAAAATAAAGCAAGTTGATAAGAAACACAAAAAAGAGTAAATGAATTATTTTTATCATCTGTTATTGTTGGGTTAAATCCATATTTTTTTAATATATTTACAGCATCTACTATCAATTTTCCATCTTTATTTCCAAAAGAAAAACGAACAGAATTATTTATTTTTCTTCTTCCCCTCACCAAACTACCTTCAGCCACCCAATACCCTACTAATCTCCAAAAATCAGGATCAAGCAGTAAATCAGATTTTACAGTTAGTGCATTTTTCCTTACAATTTTGTATTTTGCTATGTACAAATCTATCATTTGTCTTGTTGCAAAACCAAAATAATCAGCCATTTGTTTACTAGTCCATCCACCATCGACAAGTTTTTTTAATTCTATATAAGGAACTCGCTTTTCATTCCCATTAAATGTTTGTTTTATTGTTTTTGGTGTTTTTTCTTTATATGGTAAAGCAGGCCACAACTTTTTTATTTCAACAGCTGTCTTCTTTTTTTTATTTGGTAAAGGAAATAACAATACATCTCTTTTAGTTAAATCCCCAGCATTAATCCATCCTTTTGCCGTATATACTCTATGATTAGCTGTTAACCATGGAATTTCAGGATGTCCACTAACTTTTAATCCTATTATTTTACCTTTATAAGGTCTGTTATTTATTGCCAATACATTTTGCCATCCACCGCTTGTTAAAACTTTTTCCCATCGTTTTATATTTATTACTTCAGTAAATCCATTCTGTGTCCATATCCTTGTATTTGGATGTAGACATTCATGGAGTCGTTGCATAATCATGATAGTTGGTGTGATTGATTTATCGATCTTTCTGGTAGATAATGTTTGATCAATCCATCTGTTCGCATTTGCAAGTTCTATTGTGCTTGCTGCCCTATTGGGGTCAAGAGGATCATCAACTAAAAGTATATGCCCATGGAATCCTGTTAGGGTACCGCCGACTGACGTGCTGTACCTATTACCGCCTAACTCTATTTTTCCCTGGGATGTTTTGATAATCTTGAAATTAGATTTAGTATCTTTATCCTGCTTGATCGTGAGCTCAGGAAATAACCGCTTGAATTTGCTCGATCTTATCAAATCCCTACTGTACTCGGCAGACTCCAAAGAAAGGGCTGATGAGTAAGAAGCTGTGATGAATCTCATCCAAAACCAGTTAATCCAACACCATACAGGGAACATAATCATGAAGGTTGTTGTATTATGTACCACAACACCATCAATTATAAAACTATGCCCAGCACTTACAGTCAAACACCTACAAGGCAATAATCCACATTGGTTTACCTCTTTAACAATATCAGGCCAAAATTCCTGCTCAAAAGTTTTCTTTTGTGGAGAGAAACCCTTCAGTTTCTCAAATTTATACCCTTTAATATCCATTCTTTCAAGAAATCTACTAGCTGTATCCTGGTCTGTGCTTTCCACTTGATAATATTTATAATTCGTTAATCCCCGATTATATGCAAAGCCTTTCTTCTGCATTCTTACCCTCAATTTCATAGCAATACCAAGACGTAAAAAAAGTCTTTGCAACCCAATTGCCAATTCTTTTGAGATAGTAGTCATGGATATTAAAATATTTCTTTTTCCCTTGTCCCGATATGATATGCACCCATCACAATGGAAATAAGCAGATAAAAAAGCAATAACTTGCTCATCTGTTCCTTTCCACACAAAAGCAGGAATATTTTTTGTTTTACTTGTTTTTCCTGCAATTCCAATATCACGAATCCATTGTCTCGGTGATATACCCTCTTTACTTTTTTTCTTCAATTGAACTACAGTAACACCATTTTTATCTATAAATTTGTGATACCCAAATGATAATCTATTAAGACAAGCTATTAAATCATTTAAGTAATCCTGATCTATTCCGCAAATGGAACAATTGTTACTTGATACAGAACCATCACCTATTAAATATCCAGCTAATCGAAATTCATCCAAACCTCGTTTAGACGTTCCTACAATCTGCGGTGTGTGCATTAATGCCAGTACATCATCCCTTTGAATATCTTCTCCATTAACCCAACCTCTAGTTGTCAATATAGGATGATCATTAGCCACATATAATGTTCTACCCCCCATAGTATCTATTTTAACGCATGGTTGCAATCCTTGTTCATGAACATCTTCCACAAAACATGGTGCCCCCATCATATTAATTATAGAATCTCCCTTTTTAACATCTTTCAGTGGTTTATATTCCCCATTACTAAACAAAACATCCATTTCTTCCCAAACAGGTTTAGTTGTCCCTGGTGGGACATTCACTATCAAATCATATTCTTTTGGTTTATTTTGCGACACCCTTTCTGCTATGGTTTGTAATTCATTACAGAATAATTTGAGATGCCAATTTGATTTGAATGTATCATTAGAAACTTCGTCCCAGAATTCTTGCATGAAAAAATACAGAGAACGACGACACAAAATAGTAGTGGTAACATCATACAAGGGCTGTACCATATCGATATGTTCTTTTGAAATTACTATTTTAGCCTTCTTCTTCCTGCTCATCTATCGCAACATCCTTTAATATTTTCAAGCCCTTCCTGATAGCCTCTATTTCCTCGGTTGTTTTAGATGATAAGTCTATCTTGATATTTCCTTCGTTGCGGATATCAAGTTTTGCTTTCATAGAACCCCCGTTTGCGCCGGTAACTTCATGCCTGCTTGTCTCTCTCCATCCTGCTTGTGTCTTAAGATAAAACATCTTAGCGGTAAGATTACCAGCTCTTGCATCAGCTAACAGCCCATGAGCAACCATTCCAATAGCTTTAGCTCTGCCTTTTTTATAACGTGCTGAGACTTCTGGCTGTCGTTTCATAATAGAATAGAATGTGCGTCTACCTATCCCAAAATAATCAGCTATTTGTTCAGAACTAAGGTATGCTGCTAATGCCTCAACCTGTATTAACTCCTCATCTGATAATATTCTACCTTTTGCCATAATCACTTAACTTTGTTTTTATATAGCCAATCATGATTTAATTCTTTTTATCTCAATATCCGGGAAGGCATCAATCATACGTTGTAGTATAACAGCGCAATAATCCTCGCTTATTTCTATTCCTCTGCATTTGCGGTTTAGGTTTTGGCAGGCGACCATCGTGGTGCCGGAACCAAGGAAGGGATCGATAATAATGCCCTCTGTCTTCTCAATACACCATTGTAATAACCCGACGGGTTTCTGCGTAGGGTGGACACGTTTATCATGCTCGCCTTCTCTTATCATACCATTCCATAATTGCCGATATATGCGAGCTGGCCCGCCTATGTTTGACCATGCTAGTTCGCAATCCGCAAATGTGTTTTCTATTCCAGAGTCTACACGTTTATCCCATACTAACCAAGAACCAACAGGTGGAAACTGGTCGGCGAAATAATTTCCGCCCCAAATAATCTGCTTCTCGGTTAATTTCAAAAGGTGCCGAACATCCGGAGTCTTGTCGTCGCCTTCCATGGGCACATATTTCCCTTTTTTTGCAATACCAAAATCAGCCCCAACCATTTCACTTTTTACAACAGCCACGCCATACGGTGAATCAGTCACAACCGCTTCCGCCTTCTCTCCTCCCATCACCCTTTCAACATCCTCAACTTTCGTGCTATCTCCACACAACAACCGGTGTCCCCCGATTTGAAACAGGTCTCCAGCCTTCACCTTCCAGACCTTATTCAATTCAGCGGCTTTGTCGATCTGTGGTTCAATGCCTACGGGTTTAGGATCCAAGATATTTCCCCAATCCTCCGGCAAATCAACACCCCAATCCACAAGCGGCAGATCATCCCAAGCATTTGCCAAAACATCCATATCCCAGTCACCGAAAGAAGCATTATCTTTTATAATAAATTCCCGCTTTTGCTCAGGGGTCAACCCCGAAGCTATTTTGATAATCGCTTCTTTCTCGCCTGCATTCTTTAAAGCAAGATAACGCATATTTCCGCCAAGGATTGCTAAATCCTCATCACAAACAATCTCCCTTAGCTTCATCATATCGGGAAATTCCTTGAGAGATTTTTCAAGGCGCTCCATCTGCGTTTTATTTATCTGCCGTGGATTATCAGGGTTTGGTTTAATATCAGATATATCCACTTTTTTAATTTCTACTTTCATCCATAAATCCTCTAAATTTATTTTTACTTATAATATCAATATAATACACGAAAAACAAAAAGTCAAAACACAGGGATTATATTGTTTTTAACAGATTTAAATCACAATAAAGGGATTATATTGTTTTTTTAACAGATTTGTGGATGTAAATAAAAAAAAGGTAAAAAAATAAAAAAAAGCCTTGACAAAGAGCAAAGGAGGGATTATATTGTTTTTAACAAATGGGAAAAACCATAAAAAAGAAGGAAAACGGCGGAGGGAAGGAAAATGGAGACGAAAATTTGGTTGGTTATACATAAAGAAAGCGGAAGGGTTTATTCGACCCATAGCACCCGTGAGCTTGCTCTTGAAAAGCTTGCGGGGTTGGAATCTCAAAGGTTTGTTATTGATAAATATGATTTTTCTCCTAAACCTTTAAAGTAGAAGGGGGGTTAAAAATATGACAACTAAGCGAAAAATCTATGAGGGAGACGCAAACTCTCCCTTTTTTCAGGCTCTTTGCGACGAACTGGATCTGTGGGAAGATCCGGTTCAGGGTTACATTTCTGATGATCCTACCGTTGTAGTTTATAACTACTGCGGAAGGATCAACAATAAAGACTACGACCATCTGGTCGAAGTCTTTATTTGGGATTAACTTTTGAAGCGCAACTCACGAAAGTGGGCTGCGCTTTTTTTTTGTGATGAGGCGAAAAATGGAGAAAACTCTGTACCACATAACAGCTTGGGAAAACATCCCCAAGGAAGTTGGGGCAGAGTTTACGCTGGTGCCTGGCCCGCAGTGTGCTGAAGGTACTGGTGTGTTTTTTAGCGAAGGGAAACCCCGACCTGAAGCTGCTGATGGGACTTACATGGGCAGTTGCTCCGCATTAGTCCAAATCACAGCGTCTGGACGGGAAGGCTGGTGGAAAACTAAAAACTCCATCTGCCGCAAATTTGGCAGGCCACGAACATATCACAGTCGTGGCAAAAGTATTAAATGCCGCATCCTTGACAGGCAGGGGTGGGGCAAACTTATATGCTCATGGGAATGGGCATAAAAAGGGGGGGGGTAAAATGGAAGA
>Ga0164318_10000432_pt1 | contig 31749 bp, 31 predicted proteins | sample GuaBasSedimGuay9_FD_113734 | JGI IMG/M metagenome (GOLD analysis project Ga0164318, IMG submission 113734) | Subseafloor sediment microbial communities from Guaymas Basin, Gulf of California, Mexico - Guay9, Core 4571-4, 0-3 cm | ecosystem: Environmental > Aquatic > Marine > Hydrothermal vents...
TCCCGATGACAACTCCATCTGGTAAGTGAAACAAGAATAGTATTAAAGTTTATCTGCTTGAATCTGCTTGTCTTTCAAGTTCTAACTTTTTAGAAATGGCTGCAGATTGATTGCTCATGTTGAAAGCGTTGATGATCTCATCAGCCAAAGCAGTTGGTGATCTTTTCTTTTTGTTGAATTGCTTTTGGTATGCTCCTTGTACAAAGTGTTTTAGTGCAAAATCAACTCTTCTCTGTGGACTGGTTATAACAGCCTTTCTTACCATTATACCTCCCATTTGATATGAGGCTATTTCTTCTCTTAATGCCGCGTTTTCTATTGCTTTTACCAAAACTTCAATAGGATTTTTATTTGTTTTCTTTTCTAATTTTTCAAAGACATTTTTAATAATATTTAAAACAGTCTGTGTTTTTCCTACATTATCAGCAGAACTTATAAGATGTTTTTTACCTCTATGACCAGGAACCATTATTTTATTTGCAAATCTTTCAACAATATTCATCTTTGATTTATGAAATTTTTGCTGTGTATTTCTTCCAAATGTTTTAGGAATGACAATAGGATCTAGATTTATGTATGGCTTAATACCAGGATCTTTAATTTCTATATCTTTAAAACTCCATCTGTTAAAAAGTTTTATTTCTACCATTTTATCCTCTCATTGGTTTTTGTTTCTTACCTTTTAATATTTCAGAGAGAGCAACTCCGTTTACTTTGACGACTTTATACTTAAGCCCCCATTGACTACCAACAGGACCTCCTTGTGACCCACCAACTTTTTCTATAAGAACTTCATCATGCTCAGAAATATGATCTATAGCTTTATTTCCAGGAACAAATGCTGTAACTTGAATATTATTTTTAATTAATTGAACCCTAACAGTTTTTATAAGACCAGAATGAGGTTGTTTTTGTTCACATATCCTCTTCTCAATAACTATTCCTCTCGCCTGGGGTGACCCTCTTAATGGATCTTTCTTATAGAGTGCTAATTTTCTTCTCATATAGGCCTTGTCTTTCCACCTGGCTTTTTTTCTATTTTGTTTTAATTTTCTTGCTGAAAACTCTCCTCTTGCCAATTATTTCACCTGCAAATCTACAACATTATGTATTCTTTTCAATATCTCTTTATATATTTTAATCTTTTCCCCTCCTCTACCAATTACAAATCCTTTATCGTTTTTACTTACTTTAATTTGAACTATATTTTCATCATTTTTAATGATTTTGATTTCTTTAGTTTGCGGAATAAGATTTTTGACAAATTTTTCAAGATCAGGCGAATATTCATAAATTTTTATTTTTTTTCCTATTATTTTTTCAGCATTTTTTATTGAAACACCATCTTTTCCTATTGCTAATCTAGCCTTATTTTCTTCTACTATATAATAAACTACACCATTATCTAAAAAACAATCTCTTACAGGAACATTTGTTATATTTTCAAACAAAGTGAGTAATCTCATTGTTTCTGTTGTAAAGTCTCTTGCCATTAGCTTTCACTTTTTATTCCTATTATACTTACTTTGAATGGAAGACTGCATATAAGACCTAATTCCACACTATCTTTTGAGAATTTTTTGATATTTATATTTCCTATTTTAGAATTATGTTCTATCTCCTTAATTCTATCTTCTGGTAAATTGTTAGCATATACAACTAATTCTAATTTACCTGTTTTTATTTGTTTTAAAACTTGATTATATCCTATTATAATTCTCTTTTCTTTAACAGCATTTTTTATTAATTTTACTAAATCTGTCATTTCTCATTCATCCTTGCTATTAATTCAAACATTCCAGTACCAGCTGGTATTTGTTGATTTACCATTACATTATCAAATAATGAACTAAAATCATCTACTTCATTTGTAACTGAAGCTTTGACTAAATGCTTTACAGTCTCTTCAAATCCTGCTCTTACTAAGACTGACGATTTCATTCCTGCCACACCATATCTACCAATAGGTTTTATTTCACCTGTGAATGTCATCATATCTGTAACTAACTTTATATATCTATCGTCTATATCTAATCCCTGTTGCTCTAAAGTATCTTTTATTTCTCTGATTATAACATTTCTTGCTGCTTCTATACCCAAAACACTCATTACTTCATAAATATTATTTGTATAACTTCTTGTTTTGTCAATTTCATCAAATTTTAATATTTCTTTAAAATTAAAACCTGATGCTTTTATTAGCCACTCATTATTTTGATTTATTACAATTACATTTTTAACAGTAGGTATTCCTGCGATATGAATATCAAGCAGTTTCTTTTTAAGTTTTTGTAAATCTTTTATTGAAGAATCTGATTTAAGAGAAATAGAAATTGTATTTTTTAAAGTCTTTATTTTATAGTTTTTCAATTTCTTCTTTACAATTTCTATTATGTTTTTTATTTCACTTTCTTTTAATTTTTTTAATTTTAATTTTATCTTTTTATTTATCAAATCCAAAGAAATTGTCTCGATATAATTTCTTAATTTTTTTTCAGTTATTTTCTGTGCAACTTTTTCAGACTTCTCTTTTGTATTAAATTCCTTTTTTAGATATAATGTCATAACTACACGAGAAGGTTCTTTTTTTGCATCAAATATTTCTATTAAGCGTGGTAAACCTAGAGTTACCTGAATTCCTGCCGTACCTACAAAATGATAAGTTCTCATTGTCATCTGTGTTGCTGGCTCTGATATTGACTGTGCTGCTATTATGCCAAGGGCTTCTCCAGGTTCAAAAATACTTTTTTCATATTCTTTTTTTACCTCTTCTATTAATCTTTTTTTCTTCGCAGGAGAAAGATTTTTAACCTTAGCAACATAATCAATATCTTCTAATATTTTTTTTGGTAATTCATATTCTGTCTGCAATTTTTTCGACATTTATTCCACCTTTTTGTATTTTTGATGGATCTAACCCATCCTCTCCAGGAATAAATTGTATTATTTTCTTTGCACTATCTCTTACTGTTCCATCATATTCAATTTTTAAATCCTGGAGAGCACCTATTAATCTTCTCTCTAAATATCCAGAGTGCCTTGTCTTTAATGATTTATCCATTAATCCTTCTCTACTATTCATTGCATCAAAGAAAAATTCAAATGGATTCAACCCTTGTTTATAGCCATTTTTCACAAATCCTTTTGATTCTAAATTTATATCTCCTTGTTTAAAGTGAGGAAATGTTCTTTTGTAATATCCTATTTTTATTCTTTGTCCTTTTATTGTTTCCTGACCAATACATGCTGCACATTGAACCAAATTAACTAAACTTCCTCTTGCACCACTTGTTGCCATTATATATGTACTATTATATGGTAAATTCCTCTCGACTTCTTCTGCAAGTTTATTCAATGAATCTGCAAGTTCTTTACGAATATGGACTTCTAAACTTTGCCTTGGTGTTCTGCCGACAAGTGTCTGTATCTTTCCTTTTTTATAGTCTTTTATCAGATTATTTACATTTTGTTTTGTTTCATCTATAATTTTATGTGTTTTTTCAATTACTTTTTGATCAAGATCTGTATCTGAAATTGCAACAGAAAATCCATATCTTGTTAAAATATTAAATGAAAGTTTTGTAATTTTAAATAAAAATTCTTTAGTGAAGTCATGTCCATATTGTTTGTCAATCTCATCTAAAATTTTACCAGAGAAAACTGCTATTCCATTTTTATCTATTGTTCCTGTAAGCAGTTTTCCATTTTTTATTTTAACATAAGCATCATAAGGACATTTTTCTTTTAGGCATTTTTTACATCCTTTACAACATTTAGCCTTATATTCTATACTAAAGTCTTTTGGTAAAAATATACTAAATATTTCTTTTCCTGTGAATGTTTTTTTATCTGGAATTTCTATTTTATCATCACAATTTCTTATTATGTTTACTGCATCTTTTCTTGAGAATTCTTTATTTTCATGAGTTAACAAATACAGCCCTGTTATATGATCCTTATCACATCCTATAATAGGACCAGAAAATCTTGGACTTCTTATATTTAACGGGACTCTCATTAATAATTTTATTTCTGTTTGTGCTTCTTGTGTCTGAGGAATATGTAAATTCATTTCATCTCCGTCAAAATCAGCATTATATGCAGGACAAGTTGTTAAATTCATTCTAAATGTTTTATATGGCATAACTTTTATTCTATGACCCATTATACTCATTCTGTGTAGAGAAGGTTGTCTATTAAATAGTGCCCAATCTCCATCTTCCAATTGTTTTTCAACAGTATATCCAATATCTAATTCATCTGCTATTTCATTTTTATTCAATTCTATAACTTTCTTTTTTCTACCATCTGGTTTTATTACATAATTTATAGTTGGCCATTCTGGATACTGTCTTATAAGATCTTTTAGATGGTTTATATTTTTTTCATTCACAACTACTGGCAATGTCAATTCTTTTGCTATTACTAGTGGAACTCCAACTTCATCAATATCTAGCATTGGGTCAGGACTTATAACTGTTCTTGCAGAATAGTTTACTCTTTTTCCAATAAGATTATGCCTAAATCTTCCTTCTTTTGTCTTTAATCTTTGTGTCAGAGTTTTCAAAATTCTTCCAGATCTATGTCTTGCTGGTGGAACTCCAGTTATTTCATTATTCATATAAGTAGCTACATGATATTGGACTAGTTCCCATAAATCTTCTATTATAAAGTCTGGTGCACCGAGATCTATATTTTCTCTAAGTCTTTTATTTATTCTAACTATATCAACAAGCTTGTGTGTTAAATCATCTTCTGATCTTTCACCAGTCTCTAAAGTAATAGAAGGTCTTACAGTTACTGGTGGTATTGGTAATAAAGTAATAACAAACCATTCTGGTCTTACATTCTTTAATCCAAGATATATTAAATCTTCGTCTGGAATTCTTTCCAATCTTTCTCTTACTTCCAAAGCATTTAGAATTGTTGAACCCTCAACAATTGTTGTTGGTTTTATGAATTTTATTTTATTTTGTTCTTCACCACAATAAGGACATTTAGGTTTAACTAATGATTTTAATTTTTTGAATGATTTTTTACCTTTTAGAAACTTTTCTTTATTTTTTTCGTCTAAAAGAACTTTTCCACATTTTCTACAAGTTACTTTTAATATATTGTGAACTAACTTTGCATAATGAACATGAATAACCGGTCTTGTGAGTTCCAAATGACCAAAATGTCCTTCACATTCTCCAACAGTACCTCCACAAGTTCTGCATCTTAAGCCAGGATCTATAACTCCTAATCTTGGATCCATTAATCCTCCTTCTATTGGATATCCTTCTTGATCATATAAATCAGTTTTTGTTATTTTTGCCACTGACATTTTTCTTATGGTTTCTGGGTTCAGTACTGTAAATATTAATTTATCTATCATTTCAATCCTCTTTTGGAACTATTTTTGGATATATAAGCATGGATTTTAATTCATCAAGCAAAAGTTTGAATGCATAAGACATCTCTACATCAACTATATTTGTACCACCACATATAGGACAGTATTTTTTATTTTTGATTCTATCGTGTATAGCAACTAAACCACAATCTTTACATATAGGCACCTTGGCTTTATCAGAACTAAATCTTTCCTTTAATACTAGAGATGCTCCATGTGCTATTAAACAATCTTTTTCCATTTCTCCTAATCTTAATCCTCCTTTTTTTGATTTTCCTTCAGTTGGTTGCTTTGTTAATAAAGTCACAGGCCCTTTTGATCTTGAATGTAATTTGTTTGAAACTAGATGATCTAATTTTTGATAAAATATATTTCCTATAAATATTTGACTCTCAAATTTTTCTCCTGTTTTACCATTATATAATGTCTCTTTTCCATCATTTCTAAATCCATAACTTTCTAATATTTCTCTTAATTTTTTTTCTGGGGTAGAATGAAATCCGGACCCATCTATTTGTTTTCCTTCCAATGCAGCAATTTTTCCTGTCAAAATTTCCAATAATTGACCAATTGTCATTCTTGATGGAATTCCATGTGGATTAAATATAAGATCTGGTACCACTCCGTTTTCTGAGAATGGCATCTCTTCTTGTGGAACAATAAGACCAATAACACCTTTTTGTCCGTGTCTTGATGCTAATTTATCTCCTATTTCAGGTCTTTTGAGGTCTCTTAGAACAACCTTTACTAATTTACTTCCTTCTTGTCCCTCTGTTAAAAAAACTCTATCTACTATTCCTTCTTCACCATGCCTTATTTTTACAGAGGTTTCTCTTATATTTTCTAAACCAGTTATAAATTGGTCCAAAGAGCCAAGGAATCTTAAAGGTGAGACTTTTCCTATAACAACTTCATCAGATTTTAATTTTGTTTCAGGACTTGCTATACCATCCTCATCTAAATGCTTGTATGCATCCTCTCCTTGATAGCCTTTTACACCTGGATCTGGTATCCCAATTATATCTTCTTGACCGCCCATGTATCTTTTTTCTTCGGCTTCATATGTTCTAAATAAATATGACCATAAAAGTCCTCTTTCTATAGAAGATTTATTTATTATAATTGCATCTTCCATGTTATATCCTTCAAAAGACATAACAGCTATTGTAACGTTCTGCCCGCTAGGATGATTTTCATAGTTTAATATATCATACATATGTGTCTTGACCAAAGGATTTTGGGGGTAAATCATAATATTTGTTTTTGTATCAACTCTTTTTAGATAATTTAAAGCATATATTCCTATAGCCTGTCCAACCATCTTTGCTCCATAATTTACTCTATCTCCTCTATTAAACTCAATAAAAGGTGCAAATGATGTTGATATGCCCAAAATAACTAAAGGATCTATTTCTAAATGAGTATGTTCTTTTGAAAGTTCATTTTCATTTAATGCAATATAAGCATTTTCTTCTTCTTCAGCATCAAGATATTCTATAATGCCTTGATTTATTAAATCCATCCATGTCAATTTGTTTTTTCTTATTTTTTCAAGATGTTCTTTTGTCAATTTTGATTTACCATTTTCAACAATTATTAATGGTCTTCTTAGTCTCCCACTATCAGTAAGAATTTTTAAAGTATCTATATGTTTTAAATATGCAACATTAACTTCATTAGGTATTTCTCCTTTTCTTCTTTTTTCTTTTATTATATTAACTAATTTCTCTGGATTTTTTGTTTCTGCTATATATTTTCCGTCTATGAATATATCAGTCATTTACATCCCTCTATTTTTTTAATCATATCAACTAAGTTATTTTTTTCTTTAGTTTGAATACCTGTAGTTATACTTGCCATAGATGCTAGATATTTTCTTAATCCAATTGTTGCTCCTTCAGGAGTTTGGGATGGATCTATTCTTCCCCAGTGTGTTGGATGTAATTCCCTTGCTTTGAAATGTTCTTGTGTTGATGTTAAAGGCGATAGTATATTTCTTACATGTGAAATGCTTTTAACAAAACTTCCTCTTTCCAATCTTTGTGAAACACCTGTTCTTCCACCTACCCATGAACCTATGGCTAATGCAGAAATTATTTGATTTGTCAAAACATTAGACTCAACTATCGCAGGTAATGGAGGAAATCTTCCTCTTTTTGTTAATTTTTGATAATTATATGTTATTCTTGTTATAAGCCCCCATTTTCCTAATAAAATTGATCTAAATAATACTTCAAGCAAATCTTCAGATAATCTTAATCTTTTATTTGCATAATGATCTAGATCATCTTCTGATATTTTTTTCAAATGCAATTTTAAAAGTTTATCAACTGCTTTTGCTAAAAAGAATGCTTTATCCACTCTATCTTTTGGATCTTGACCTAAATGAGGAAGGAGATATTTATCTATAAGTCTTGAAACTCTTTCATTTCTATATTCCTTTTGTGGAATTCTTAATTTTCTTCCTATTTCATCCAAGGCTTCTTTTGAATTAGAAGAGTCAGTTTCAAATAAATTAGGATAAAATTCATCTTGAACTTCTGGGTCTGAAGATATAGCAGAAATAATATCTTTATCCGATTCCAATCCAAGTGCCCTCAATAAAATAATAATAGGTAAATTGTTTATATTTGCAAAATTTATTCTTATTATTCCATCTGTTTTTCTTTCTAAAGTGTGCCTCTGCACATATCTATCTCTTTCAGAGTGTATTCTTGCTGTTTCTGTTACATTAGCTATATTTGATTTTTCAACAATAATCCTATTCGGAGAAATTTCTTCCAATAATACAAGAACTCTTTCTGTTCCATTTATAATGAAGTAGCCTCCTGGATCATCTGGATCTTCGCCTGCTTCTATAAGTTGCTCTCTTGACATTCCATTGAGTGAACAATATTTGGATTTTACCATTATTGGGAGGTCACCAAAATTTACCCATATAGTTTCAGATTCTATTTTGTTCAGAACAGGTGTCATTTCAACATACATTGGTGCAGCATAAGTAAGATTTCTTATTCTTGCTTCCATTGGTAAAATATTTCTAAGAGATCCGTCTGCTTCTTTTATTGATGGCTCTCCTAATTTAAATCTCCCAATTTTAATTTTGAATTCTCCTAAATCAGGAACATCTGGTTTTATTTCTTTTATTTGTTTCAGTATTTCTGGTATTTTTCTTTCAACAAAATTATTATATGAATCTATTTGGAACTTAATAAATCCCTTTTCATTTACAAATGATTTTAAAAGCGTCATATATTTTTCCATATTAATCCTCTACAACTACTCTATAATAATCTGAATTTTCTCTTTCGATCTTTATTAAATCTCCGGGTTTAGCACCTATTAATTTAACAATAGGATCTGATTTCAAAATTCTAGGAAATTGTGAGAGTTTTTTTATTTGATATTTATTTATTACCTCTTGTTTTTCTTGTTCTGATAAGATAATATGTTTTGGGACAAGGTTGTGATGCAATATATCAATATGTTTTTCTTTCAATTTCTCACCTTTTAGCGCCCTGGAGGGGATTTGAACCCCTGTAATGGGAGTGACAGTCCCATATGCTTGGCCTTATTTTTTTATAAATATAATAATTAGACCGGACTACATCACCAGGGCATGATAAAAAAATATATGAATTAATTAAAGAAAAATGTATTGTTTTTTTGATCAATAAGCAATCACCATAACATTAATTATTAAATGGTTGGCAACGTCCTGAATTTCCCGCTCGAAAGCAGTACTGTTCAGATCGCTGAAGAGCTTGACTGCCGTGTTCGAAATGGGAACGGGTATTTCCTCTTCGCTTTGGTCGCCAACCTCTAAATATTAATAACCATTAACTATTTAAATTTTGCTCAATACTCAGATTGTTTGTTTTAAAAATTTAAATACTTTTGTTTAATCCCCCCGGCCGGATTTGAACCAGCAACCCCACGGTTTCCACGAACACATACTGGTGTCAAGTACATAGAGTACTTGTCTACAGCCGTGTGCTCTACCATTGAGCTACAGGGGGTTTATTAATAAATCCAAGAAATAATATAAAAAACTATCTACTTAACAATTTACTTAAGTTTTCCTTTTATAATAAGACTCTTTGAACAAACTCTTCTCTTTTTACCTTTCTTGGTTTCATACATAAATGATGCCTTTGGTAATTTTAGATCTCCTGTTATTCCAATTATTGGCTTTATTTTATAAGTAAAAACTCTTTCTTCTTTTGGTTTTATACTTTTTACCTTCCATATTAGTTCTGTTCCATCTTCCTTTCTTTTTACTTTTGGTATTAATGTATCATATTCTGGAATTAATTTTGCTATTCCTGGAATGAAATCTTTTACAATAACATTTTTGATTTCTTTTCTTTCTTTATTTTTTAAAGATAATGAAACTTTTACTTCTTCTTGTCCACTGAAAAGACCAATATATTTCTTTGTTAATTTTGGCCTAAAGAATTTCCAAGTAATCAATGAGATTAATATAATAATAAATAAAGCTCCTAGTATGACATTAGTAAATCTTAATTCATATTTTATTTCTAATGTATCCCCTGGACCCAAAGATTCTATAAACCATTTATATATTATTCTATTGTCTTGTACTTCTTTGAAATCTGGCTCTATATTAGGATAAAAGAAACTCTTGGAAAAAGATGGTAAAGATTCTGTTACATAAAAATTGGTAACTTTTACATTTCCTTTATTTTCTATTTTTATTATAACTGAACTATAAAAAAGTCTATTTTTAACTTCTTTAGTTTTTTCAACCCTAGATATAGAATTTATTTGAAAATAATTCTGTTTTTCATGTAATATTTTACCTGATTCATCTTTTAATATAACTTTTACTATATAGTTACCTGGCTCATTTTTCAAATTTATATCAAAATTATGTGATATCTTTTTTAAAGAATCTGGTTTTGCAATAATAAAATCATCAAACTTTTGAGCTACTAAATCATTTTTTAAAATTTCTGTTGTTACATAAAGATTTTTTGTTTCACTTGGATTAATATTTTTTATGATAGGTTCTATAACCAAAGTCTCTCCAGGATCTAAAATTTGCTTATTTAAGTTTATATCAGAAATATAAATATCAGCTGTTCTCTTAACATTCAAATATAATTCTTTTGTAACAACATCTCCTGTCTCAAGTGAAGATACAGTAAACTTGAATACCTGTATTCCTTCTTTAGTATCTATAGGTGGAATTATATTAAGATATATTGTTTCTGTTTCTCCTGGGTTTAAAGAAATCCAATATTTTTCAAGACTTGCCCAATTAACTGGCCATAATGAAAAATAAAATGTGTCTGTCACAGATCCACTATTTTTTACCAAAATCTGAACTTCATTTGATTGAACTGTATATACATTTATTGTTCCTGGGGTTACGATTTCTATATTATTTGCATTAGCAAAAATTGGGATTAATAACAAAATTATAATAGAAAAAAATATTTTATTTTTCAATTTAACACCTATAATTATATTATTTTTTTTAAATTAATGTTTGTTTATTTTGTTATATTTTTTATTATTCTTCTGAATTTTTCTGAAAACGATTCTTTTTCTTCACTTATAGGTTGCTCTTTTGATTTTTCTAATTTTTTTTCTAATTCTGATAATCTTTTTTGCCAATCTTTTACTTGAATATCTAAAGGTCTTGGTTTGAATTCCCATATCTTTCCATATTTTTCTACCCAAGTAATATTTCTATATGGAATCCGTTCTATTTTTCTTGGCTTTTCATATTCTAATGGAAATCCTAAAGTTATTATTGCAACTGGTCTGAGTCTTTTTGGTATTTCTAATATAGCTGATACTTCTTTTTCTTCAAATGCACCAACCCAGCATGTCCCTAGTCCCATATCATGTGCAGCCAGAAGTATGTTTTGAATACATGCCGCTGTATTTTGGATAGAATACAATTTTTCCCCTCTTTCTTTATATCTTTGTTTGGCTTTTTCTATATCAGCGCATACTATTATAAGAACTGGCGCATCTCTAACATGTTCTTGTTTTAATGAAGCATCAAATAATTTATTTTTAGTTTCTCTATCTTTCACAACAATAAATTCCCATGGCTGTGTGTTACCAGCAGATGGAGCCATTGTTCCATATTCTAATATTTTTTCTATCAAATCAGTAGGAACATCTTTTCTATCATAGGTTCTAATCGATCTTCTTGTTTTAATGCATTCCAATGTTTCCATATATATCTGTTGGATTTTTATAATAATAAAATATTAAATCTTAAGATTTTGAAATGATTATTGTATGAAATATTCGATATTAGCTGAAACGTATGAAAAATTAGAAAAAGAATCTGGTAAAATAAAAAAAACAGAAATTCTTTCTGAACTAATTAAAAAAATACCAACTGATATTTTGCCCAAAGTTATTCTATTGGTTTCTGGAAAAATATTTCCTTCATATTCAGAAGAAAAAACTGGAATAGCAAATCAAATGATGATCAAAGCAATATCAAAATCAACTGGTATTTCAGAAAGTGAGATTAACAATAAATTAAAAGATTTAGGTGATCTTGGTCTTGTTGCAGAAGATTGTATAAAATTAAAAAAACAAAAGACTTTATCACAAAAGTCTCTAACCATTGAAAATGTTTATGAAAATATACAAAAATTATCAAAAATAGTTGGGACAGGTTCACAAGAAAGAAAACTAAATCTTATTACAGAACTTCTGGCATCTGCTAAACCAAAAGAAGCGAGATATATAGTAAGAACTATTTTAGAGACATTAAGAATAGGCGTTGCAGAAGGAATAATAAGAGATTCTATAGCAAAAGCATTTGATGTTGATCCTAAAATTGTTGAAAATGCATGGTTTCTAAATGCAAATTATGGAGAAATAGCAAAAATAGCAAAAGAACAAGGAGAAAGAGGATTAAAAAAAGTAAAAATACAATTAGGAAAACCTATTATGGTTATGCTCGGAGAAAAAGCACCAACATTAGAAAAAGCTTTGGAATCATATGAAAAGCCAGCTTTAGAATATAAGTATGATGGTCTAAGAATACAAATTCATAAAAAAAATGATAAGATTTGGTTGTTTACAAGAAGACTAGAAGATGTTACAAAACAATTTCCTGATTTAGTAGAATATTCCAAAAAAGCGATAAAAGTAAAAGAATGTTTAGTAGAAGGTGAGACTATAGGTATAGATCCTGAAACAAATAGGCCAATACCATTTCAAGAATTATCTAAAAGAATTCAAAGAAAATATGATATAGAAAAAATGGTAAAAAAAATACCAATTCAGATGCATTTGTTTGATGTTGTATATGTAGATGGAAAAACATTATTTGATGAGAAGTTTGAAAATAGAAGAAAGATATTAGAAAATATCATAAAAACTATTCCTAACAAATTTGAACTTGCTAAACAATTAGTTACTAAAGATATTAAAAAGGCACAAAAATTCTATGAAGAATCATTAAAAGCAAATCAGGAAGGATTAATGGTAAAAAATTCTCAAGCAAAATACAAACCTGGGAGAAGAGTAGGACAATGGACAAAAGTAAAGCCTGTGATGGAAAGTTTGGATTTGGTTATTGTATCAGCTGAATGGGGAAAGGGAAAAAGAAGCAATTGGCTAAGTTCATTTAAAATTGCATGTAGAGAACCAAATACTGGTAAATTTTTAGCATGTGGGAAACTAGGAACAGGATTAAAAGATGAACAATTTAAAGAATTAACAAAAAAACTAGAAAAACTTATAATCGAATCAAAAGGAACAAAAGTGAGATTAAAACCAAAAATTGTTATAGAAGTTGCTTATGAAGAAATACAAAAATCTCCTAAATATGAATCTGGATTTGCTCTTCGTTTTCCACGTTTAATAAGATTTAGGCCAGATAAAGATATTGAAGAAGTAGACACAAAGGACAGAATAAATAAACTTTACAAGCAACAATTTATAAAAAAATAACAAATTATTTAATTCTTGATAGAAATAAAACTTAAATAAAAATGTAAAGTAATATATAAAATCTTTAAAAAGTCAATCACTAATAAGTAATACAAGAGGAATAAAAATGTTAGGCTCGTCTGAATTAATGGATGCTCTTCGTGGTATAGGTCTAAATTTATATGAAAGAAAGTTATGGGTAGCACTTTTAACCAGAGGAATAGCAACTGCAGGAGAATTATCATCTATGACAAATGTTCCTAGATCAAGAACATATGATGTTTTAGAGACTCTTTCAAAGAAAGGATTTGTAATAATTCAACCATCAAAACCATTAAAATATGTAGCAATATCACCAGAAGAGGCATTTGAAAAAGTAAAGGATAGAGAAAGAGAAAAATTAAAATTAATGGAAGAAAGAATAGATAAAATAAAAAATTCTAAAATAATGCAAGAATTAAACTCTATATATGAAGGTGGAATGCAATTAATTTCTCCAGAAGATCTGACAGGAGCACTAAAAGGAAAATATTCTGTAATACAACAAATGGATAATATGCTAAAAAATGCATCATCATCTGTAAATATAGTAACAACACCATCTGGAATTAATCAATTGTTTGAAAACCATTTAGCAACGCTTAAAAAATTAAAAAAGAATGGTGTGAAAATAAGAATAGCATCAAATTTTAAAAACTGCCCTGAACAGGCGATAAAAGCTTTATCTGCTATAGCTGAAATGAGAAATATAACAGAAGATACAATTCCATTTTCAGGAAAATTCTGTGTGGTCGATGGCAAACAATTAATGATGGGATTATCTGATGAAAAACAATCCACACAAGAAATGATGCTTTGGACAAAATCAGAATATACAGCAAAAAATATGATTGAACCATTATTCAATTTAGTCTGGGAAAAATCTTCTCCATTTACAAAAAAAGTAAATTGAATTAAGCTAGTAATTTGATCTCTAAAGAATAGATTTATTTATCCAACAAATATTGGTCTTTTTGAAAGTAATTTAGGCAAAGATAATGGAATAAATGGATATCCTTTTGTTTTATCAGTTACATATTTAACAATTTCATCAAAAGTCATTGTTTTAATTTCTTTTGTTTTATGAATCCTGACCATTAGCTTTTTGCTTTCATTTTCTTTTTCACCAAAAACAATTATTAAATTTACCCAATCAAGCTCAGCTTCTCTAATTCTTTTTTGAACAGTTAATGCTCTATCATCAATATCAACTCTTATATTATGTTCTTCAAAATTTTTCATTAATTCTTCTGATGGTTTTATGAATTTATCAGAAACAGGAATTATTCTAATTTGAACTGGTGAAAGCCATAATGGAAATTCTGGTACTTCTCCATTCTTTTGTTTGATATATGCCTTTTCTAATAAAGCATATATAACTCTCTCGATTGCACCACTTGGAGAACAATGAAGGATTATTGGATTTTTCTTTTTATTATCTTTATCAATATAAGTAATTCCATATCTTTTTGCATTTTCAATATCTATTTGATCTGTTGAAAGGGCTGAAGCCTTGTCTGATGCATCAACAATATTAAATTCATATTTTAAAATAAAATAGAACGCCCTCTTATCCCACATTTCTATTAATGCTGGCTTTCCATGTAATTTCATTAAAAGTTTTATAAAATCTTTATGTTCATTGTAAAAATCTTTAGTAAATCTTATAGCTAATTCATAATCTTCTTTTTTGAATCCAATATCATTAATAATTCCTTGTGATAATTTGAATCTTTTCTCAAACTCTTTCATTGCTTGAGGTAGATCTGCACAAAAGGCATGAACATCTGGCATAGTAAATGCTCTCAATCTTCTTAATCCTGCTAATTCACTTTTTCTTTCTCTTCTGAAACTATATCTTGTCAATTCATATAATCTTATTGGAAGATCTTTATATGAAATATTCATATTATTAGCCATACAAAACTGACCAAAACAAGCAGCAAAACGTAAGAAAAATTCTTTATCACCAGATTTTATAATATATTGTCTTGCTGGAAATTTATTTAAATAAGCAACTGCTGCTGGATGAGTAATACTATACATCAATGGACTTTCAATTTCCATTGCTCCATAATCTATAACTTTTCGTGTTACAAATTGCTCTAATAGAGATTTTATCAGTCTTCCATTTGGGTAAAATCTTAGATTACCAGAATCACTTGCACTTTCATAATCTGCTAGTTCTAAATCTCTCATCATTTTTATGTGAACTGGTGGTTTTTTTACTTCTCTACTTTTTGCCATTTCATATATTGCAAATTTTTTCAGATTTTCAAAATTCTTGAAATCAAAATTACCAGAAATTTTTCCATTATCTATCTTTATAGGAATCATTTCTCCATCTGGCTTCATGATGAACCAATGTGATATAATTTTTTCTTCTTCTTTTAGAGCTTTTGAAACTATTTCTTCTTCTTTTTCTTCACCTATTGTTATTTCTTTGAATGCTTCTGATAAAGGATGGCCAATACATTTTATTTCAAATGATTTATACCAACCAAAAGGTGAGATATGATATGGTAATTTTCTTTTTTCTAATTCCTTTCCTAGTTCTTTTAATACTTTTTCAGCCACATATGGTTTTGCTAAGTCAGAACTTAAATGCGCATAAGGATAAATTACAATTTTTTTTGCTTTTACTTCATTCAGTTTATTTTCTATCTCCTTTACAGATTTTTCAACAATTCTTTTAATATTTTTTTCATCACTTCTTTCAGAACATGCAAACACAACTAAAGCATTTTCAAATTTTAATTCTTTTTTATCAACATCTTTAATGTTTTTCAATGCTTTTTTTGTTGGTTTATATTTCAGATAATCTGAATGTATTAACAGCATTTTCATTCTCAAAACCTATAAAATGTTTGTATGTTAAATTTAATAAAGTTCTTGAAAATACTTAAATCTTATCATGAGTCATAATATTAAGGTGATTATGTGGATAAAATAAATATTATAGGGAAAGAGAGTTTTGATGAATTTACAATAAACAAAATTGAAGAAGTATTAGGTGATATTAAAGAAAAATACAACAGAATTTTTAATATTAATAGTTTAAAAGATTTTAAAGTTGTAATACAAGCAAAACCAAAAAGTGGAGAGGAACATTTATTTGAAGTAATAGTTAATATTGATACCCAATATGGTTTATTCAGAAGTGAAAAACAAGGATACAAAATATTAGATATAATAGATCAAATAAAAAATGATCTGGAAAGACAAATAATAGAAAAGAAAGAGAGAGTTAAAGCAAAAAGAAAATATCCAGATAATGCTTAAAATTTAGCCCGGTGGTGTAGTGGTCAAGCATAGCGGGCTTTGGACCCGCCGACGAAGGTTCGAATCCTTCCCGGGCTATTATGAAAATAAAAATATGTCCTGAATGTCAATCACCAGATATAATTCTCTATATTCCGCAAATTAGAAATTATAAATGCAGAAATTGTGGCTATATTGGAACTTTTGTGTTAACAAAAGATATTGATGTGAAAGAAAATGATAAATCCAAAAAAAGAAATAAAAAACTTGAGAAAAGTTTATGATATTATAGCTGATTCTTGGACAAACCTAAGAAACAAACCAGAAAAGGAAGTTGTTGAATTTGCTAAAAATAAGAAAGGTTTAATATTAGATCTTGGTTGTGGAAACTGCAGACAATCTATTCCATTTTTAGAGAATAATTGTAGGTGTGTTGGTGTTGATTTTTCAAGTTCAATGATAAAACAAGCAAAAAAATTTTTGGAAAAGAAAAAATTTAAAATGGATTTTGTTTTAGCAAATGTATATGAATTACCATTTAAGAAAAATTCTTTTGATTATTCAATTTATATTAGAACATTTTCAAATTTACCAACAAAGGAAATGAGACTAAAATCCTTGAAAGAATTAAAAAGAATCTGTAAAAAAGATATTTTATTCTCTGTGTGGAAAGGTGATAGTGAAGATAAATATGTAAATTGGAATTATTATGGGAAGAAGCTTAAAAGATTTTACCATCTATATACTATGGAAGAATTAAAATCTGATCTAAAATCAGCTAAAATAAAACCAAAAAAAATATCATATGATAGTAAAAGAAAATATGGTACAGACAAAGTTGGAAATATTTGGTGTATTATATGAGATGTTCTTTCTGTAAAAATAAGTCAGTATATTATAGACGGAATGAAGGAAACTACTATTGTAAAAATCATTTTATAAAAAATATAGAAAAAAAAGTGAAAAGAACAATATCACAAAATAAACTAATAAAAAATGGTGATAGAATTGCTATTGCATTCTCAGGAGGAAAAGATTCTTCAACCCTTCTCATTATATTAAACAAGATTTTTAAGAATAATCCAAATATAAAATTATTTGCAATAACAATAGATCAAGGAATAAAATTAAGATCAAATGAAATGTTAAAAAAAACTAAAAAATTATGCCAACAACTAAATATTGATCATTATATTTTTTCTTTCAAAGATGAATTTGGAATAACTGTTGATGATTTAAAAAGAAAGATGAAGACTGGTTTTTGTGGAAGTTGCGGAATATTAAGACGATATATTTTAAATAAAAAAGCTAGAGAATTAAAAGCAACTAAATTAGCAACAGGACACAATTTAGATGATGAAACACAAACTATTATAATGAATATGATTCGTGGTGATCTATTAAGACTTGCAAGAGTAGGTCCAATGCCAATATTATCAAGACACAAAAAGTTTGTTCCAAGAATAAAACCGCTTATAGAAATACCAGAGGAAGAATCTAAATTATATGCTAAACTAAATAAAATTTCATTCACGCAAAAAAAATGTCCATATAGTTATGATGATCCATTAAGAGGAAATACTATAAAATTTTTAAATAATTTAGAAAAAACATCACCCGGCATAAAAAATAGTCTTCTTCAATCAGCATATAAAATAAAGCCATTTATAAAAGATAAATTTAAGCAAGAAAAAATTAGAACATGTGAAATATGCGGAGAACCATCTAGTCAAAAGAAATGTAGAGTGTGTGAGCTACTCTATTCCAGCACATTTATGGCATGAAAATGTATTTCCCTTTCTTATGAGTTCTCTTTCATCAAATAATTTTCCACAAAATGAACAAACACCGTATTTAATTTCTTTATGACGTAAATGCCATGTACCATCCATGTGTGTTTTCACCTCTCAAAACATTTTTAATAAAGACAATTTTTACAGCCAATAAAACCATTTTTTTCTATTATTTCATTTACTAAGCAGCCGCAACTGACACATCTAACCTTTCCCAGACTTGTTATATCAACTAGAATTTTAGTTTTTATTCCTGGGATTCTAATTTGCTCACACACTTTAAACACCAACTGGCGTATTATAGAAACAATTAAGATATAAAGATGATTGATACAAAACCGAAAAACTTATAATTTTATGTTTATATTGTAATTAATTATTGAAAAATTTTCGGTAATTATATGAATTTAACGAAAAAAGATTTATCACTATTAAGAGAATTGCAAAAAGATTCAACACAAAGTCTTAAGAAGTTATCAAGAAAATTGAATATGGCTATAACAACTATATATGACAGGAAGAAAAAATTAGAAAAAGAAGGCGTAATAAAAAAATATAAGGCTGTAATTGACCCAGAAAAAGTCAATAAACCAATAGTTGCTTTTATTTTTCTAAGAGTTAGATATGATGTTGAAAATAAAATGTCAGTATCATTAAAAGAAATAGCTAAACAACTAACTTTAATACCTGGTGTTATGGAAGTCCATATAATTACAGGGCAATGGGATTTACTTATAAAAATTAGAGGTAAAGATATCAAAGAAATAGGAAATATCTTAACAGATTATATAGTCAAAATAAAAGGAATTTCGAGATCATTAACAATGACTGCCTGGGTTACAGCAAAGGATAGCAGTGATATTTGCTTATAATTGCTTCCTACCATTATTTTGGATTTCTTCAATTTTACTTTGTAAAAATTCTATCCTATTTTGTAAAAATTTAACTTGTTTTATATTCTTACAGGTAAATAATTTATTCTTAGTTTCAAATAATTCTTCTTGATAAAACCTTAATTTATGTATATCTTGTATATCCATAAAAACACTATTTACCTAATAGTAGCACTAGTATATAAATATTTACTATACAGTAGTAAATAAATTATGATTGATATGAAAAACAAAAAAATTTGTAGAAAAATAATAGAACAAGCCTTAAAAACCGACAATTTAACAGAAAAAAAATTCGAAAAAATACTAAAATATGTATCGAAAAAAGAAAAAATAGGAAAAATTCCGACAAAAATACAAATTTTACAAGAATGTAATGAAAAAGAAGAAAAAATTCTAAAGAGATTTTTAGTAACCAAACCTAGCAGATCTATCTCTGGCGTTTCTGTTATAACTGTCGTGGCTGAGCCAAGAGAATGCCCTGGAAATTGTATTTATTGTCCAAAAGGCAAAAATGCTCCTCAGAGTTATACAGGCCTAGAGCCTGCTGTCCAAAGAGGAATAAGAAATAATTATGATCCTTATTTACAAACAAAAGATAGATTAAACCAATATAAATTGACTGGACATCCTACTGATAAAATAGAAATAATAATATTGGGTGGAACTTTTCTTGCTTTAGATAAAAAATACCAAAACTGGTTTGTAAAAAGAATATTTGATGCATTGAATGGAAAAAACTCAAAAACATTAACACAAGCTAAGAAATTAAATGAAAATTCTAAACATAGATGTATTGGGATGACATTAGAAACAAGAGCAGATTATTGTTTTGAAAAACATATAAATCAAATGCTTAAGTTAGGTATTACAAGAGTTGAAATTGGCGTTCAATCAATATATCCTGATGTTTTAAAAAAAATTAAACGAGGTCATAATGTATTTGATTCGATAAAAGCAACACAATTAGTTAAAGATTCTTGCTTAAAATGTACTTATCATATAATGCCTGGACTTCCCGGAGTATCAATAGAACAAGACATAGAACAATTCAAAATAATATTTGAAAATCCTGATTTTCGACCAGATTCATTAAAAATATATCCAACTCTTGTTGTAAAAGGAACTGAATTATATGATATGTGGAAGAATAAAAAATACAAACCATTAGAAACAAAAGATGGAATTGATTTATTAGCAGAAGCCATGAAATATATACCAAAATATTGCCGTGTTATTAGAGTTCAGAGAGATATACCAACTACTAAAGTTGAAGCTGGAATTAAAAAAAGTAATCTAAGAGAATTAGTGGAAAAAGAATGTGAAAAAAGAGGAATTAAAATAAAAGAAATTCGTTACAGAGAAGTTGGACATAAAATGAAAAAAGGAATCAAACCAGAAAATGTGAAATTATTAAGAATAGACTATGAAGCTTCTGGTGGCAAAGAAATATTTCTAAGTTTTGAAGATACTAAGAACGATATTTTGATCGGATTCATACGTTTACGTATACCATTCAAACCATTCAGAAAAGAAATTGATGAAAAGACTGGTCTTATAAGAGAGTTACATATTTATGGTCCTGCTGTTCCTATTGGTGATGTTAAAGAAATGGCATGGCAACATAAAGGATATGGTGAAAAATTACTAAAAGAAGCTGAAAAAATTGCAAAAAAAAATGGAATGAAAAAAATGGTTATTATAAGTGGTGTTGGAGTAAGAAAATATTATTACAAATTCGGATATAAACCTGATGGTCCCTATGTTTCAAAAGTTTTATAGTTTTTAAATAAAAATATATGATATGAAAAAACTCCTTGAAAAAATATTAAAAGAAATAAAACCATCCGAAGAACAAGAAAGAAAAATTAAAAAATTAAGTGAGACATTTCTAGAAATAACAAATCAAGAAGCAAAAAAATATAATGCTCATGCCATAATAGCCGGTTCTTTAACAAGAGATACATGGTTACCAACAAAAAATGAATTCGATGTTTTTATTATTTTTCCCGAAAACCTACCAGAAAATAAATTAGAAAAGATAGGATTAAGTATAGGAAAAAAAGTTATTGAAAAATTAAATGGCAAATGGAAATTACAATATGCTCAGCATCCTTATGTGAGAGGTACTGTCAGGGGTGTCGATGTAGATATAGTTCCTTGTTATAAAGTAGAATCCGGTGAAAAAATAAAATCTGCTGTTGATAGAACTCCATTTCATGTAAAATATCTCAATGAAAATTTTCCAAAAAAATATTCAGACGATGTGAGACTTCTAAAGCAATTCCTTCAAGCTAATAATATATATGGTGCTGATGCAAAAACTCAAGGATTCTCTGGTTATATATGCGAAATTTTAGCAATGAAATATGGGAATTTTGAAAATATTTTAAAAAATGTTTTAAATTGGAAGCCAGGGGAAATAATTGATATAGAAAATTATTGGAAAAAAGAGCAATATGATTTGCTAAGAAAGAAATTCAAAAACGATATACTTATAGTAATTGATCCTGTTGATAAAAGAAGAAATGCTGCTGCAGCAATTTCAGCGAAAAATTTCTATAAATTTAAGAAGATTGCAAGAGAATTTCTACAAATAGAAAAGAGAAGTTTATTTTTCAAAAAAGAATTGAAACCATTATTGATAGAAGAATTAAATACAATTATTGAAGAAAGGGGAACCGAAATACTTTTTATAAAATTCAAAAAACCAGATGTTGTTGATGATATTTTGTATCCCCAATTAGAAAAAATGGCCAAAAGATTGGAAAATATAATGAAAGAATATGAATTTTCTGTCATGAAAAATAGATATTGGACTGACAAAGAAAATGCTGGTATATTACTTGAATTTGAGGTTAGTAAATTACCAAAAATAAATAAGAAAATTGGTCCTTGTGTTTTTGATGTAAAAAACTGTGCTAATTTTATTCATAAATATAGAAAATTAGCTATTAATGGTCCGTATATAGAAGGAAATAATTGGTGTGTTGAAATAAGGCGTCCATGGAGAAATGCTGAAGAAAAATTGAGAGATACATTAAAGGATAATAGAAAATCACTTGAAGCAAAAGGAATCCCAAACTATATAGCAAAAGAAATATCAAAGAAATTTGAAATATTAGATATAAAAGAAATCAAAAAATTTATGAATAGAAATAAAAGTTTTGGAATTTTCCTAAGAGAATATTTTGAAAAGGAAAAACTTGTTTAAGTAATTTAAACTAGAATTTCGAAATGTTATTATATGTTTGGAAAAAAATATTCAATTTCAGAAAGATTTCTAAATTTACCAAGCTCTATTTTTGCAAAGATAATGAAAATTGCATCAGAGGATAAATCAGTAATATCATTGGGACCAGGTGAACCAGATTTTACAACACCAAAGCACATAATCAAATATGCAAAGAAAAAGCTATCAGAAGGATATACACATTATTCTGCGCCTGATGGAAGAGATGAATTAAAGGAAGCTATAGTAAAAAAAGTGAGAAAAGAAAATAAAATAAAAGCATCATCTGATGAAGTAATAGTTACCTGTGGTTCTCAAGAAGCATTGTTTCTTGGTGTTTTATCTTTGATAGATCCTGGAGAAAAGGTTTTAGTTCCTGATCCAGGATTTCTAGCATATATCCCAATGATTGAAACAATAAATGGAGTTCCTGTTTCAGTTCCTCTTCTAGAAGATGAAGGATTTGAATTTAATCCAGATACAGTTAAAAAATTGATTGATAAAAGAACAAGGATACTTCTTATAAATACACCATCTAATCCTACAGGCAGAGTTTTAAAGAAAAAAACTTTAGAAGAATTAGCTGATATAGCAATTGATAATAACTTAATTATATTTTCTGATGAAGCATATGAAAATATAATCTATGATAATCAAAAACATATAAGCATCGGAAGTTTAAATGGAATGAAAAATCATGTTATATCACTTTTTACATTTTCTAAAACACAAGCCATGGCTGGTTGGAGACTAGGCTATGCAGTAGGGCCAAAAGATATTATTCAATCTATGGTAAAAATGCATATTTATACAACTGTATGCGCACCAACTATAGCTCAAATTGCTGGATATAAAGCATTGACATCAAAACAAGATTACATTGAAAAAATGAGAAAAGAATATGATAGAAGAAGAAAACTAATAATAAAAAGACTGGAAGAAATTCCAAGAATAAGTTGTCTAAAACCTGAAGGCGCATTTTATGCATTTCCAAATATAAAGGAATTGGGAATGTCTTCTATTAAGGTATCTGATTTCTTTTTGAAAAAAGCCAAAGTTTTAACAGTTCCTGGGACAGAGTTTGGAAAATATGGAGAAGGATATATTAGATTGAGTTATGCTACTGAATACAAAAAGATAGAAGAAGCATTAAATAGAATCGAAAAAGCAATAAGATCATTGAAATAATTACTTTCCTATTGCTGCATGTGCTAACATTTTTGCTCCTGCTACTTGTGGACAGACAACTTCATTTGCTCCTACTTTATACATTTTGTCTATGTTCTTTTGTTCATTGACTTGAACTATTACTTTTATATTTGGATTCAATGATTTTGCTGTTACAACTAGAAATACTGCATCAGCATCTTTATCAAGAGCTGAGATGAGAACTTTTGCATTTTTTATGCCAGCATCTTTTAATACCTGTTCATTTAGAACATCACCATATATTGCTGGTATTTTTTCTTGTGTCAATTCTTTGATTCTTTCAGTATCCTTTTCTATAACAACGAATCCTTTTTTTGCTTTTTTTAGTTCATCAATTATTACTTTTCCGACTCTTCCAGCACCACATAATATAACATGCTTTTTCATTTTTTGTTTTTTTCTCACAAATCCTAATACCTCCTCAATTTTTGATGTTAAAAACATCCCCCCAACATGAGCAATAACAACAGCAAATATAAGAATACCTCCTATTATTAATCCACTAGCGAATAGTTTTCCTATAGGAGTAATAGGTACTACATCTCCGTATCCAACCGTTGTAATAGAAGCAACAGTTAAATAAAATGAATCAAGTAAAGACATCCCTTCAATAGAATGAAATCCAAATGTTCCTATCAAAAGTAAAAATAAAAACATTGCTGCTATTATTTCTTTCATTGGTATTCCTCTTTAAAATATTTTATTTTCTGATATTAAAAAATTAGATTTCATAATTTAAAATAGAAAATATTATTTAGAATAAAAACTATTATTAATAGCATGACTGAATTTAAAAAATCATATCCAAATATGAAAGGAATGAGACGACACTCTAATGCCTGTATAGTAACAGGCACGAATTTACTCAATCCTGAGCATGTTTCACCTGCCGGATTATGTTCTGTTTGTTTAAAATGTGGCACATGCGAAATAGGCAAAAAAGCAAAAACAGGAAGAACTTTATTTCCTGAACCATTTGGTATTGCTCAATTTAGTCCTGAAAAAAGATTGCCTTTTATAGATGATATTCAGATATTACCACAAATTATAGGAGACGAAGTAATTTTCAGAAAAGTAGATACAACTTCTAATATTGGAGGATTTAAATGTTCTGCCCCTCTAAGTATTGCTGGTATGGGATCAACTATAGTTGCTCATAAACATGGTACAGATTTGGCAATAGGTGCTGCACAAGCAGGAATACCTATGGTTGTAGGGGAAAATGTTTTTGTCACATATGGTGAAAAAGGATTGAAAGAAAGAATGAAGCCATATCTTGATAATTATCATAGAAGAGGTGCTTTGGTTGTCCAATCAAATGCAAATGAATTCAAATTAGATGTTCCAAAAATAGCTGTGAGTCTTGGAGCTCATGCAATAGAATTAAAATTAGGTCAAGGATGTAAGATGGGACTAGGCGGAGAGATACAATTCAAGTCAGCAAAAGAAGCAGAAAAATATAAAAAATATGGATATACGATTATTAAAACAAAAGATGGCTATCAGAGACATTCTTCTCCAGGATCAATAAATGAACAGCTAGTTAGAGATATGTTATTAAAATGTAAAGATCTTCATGTTCCTATATGGATAAAGATTGCAGCTGGTAAAGATATTATAAAGACTTTAGAATTTTTACAAAAAATAAAAAAGAAAGAAAAAATTCCATTAAAATGTGTAACTATAGATGGATATGGCGGAAGTACGGGAATGTCTCCTTGGCTAGTTATGAATGAAATTGGTGTACCATCTCTTTCTGTTATGCAAAGAATCAACAAAAGAAAAATAGATTATGATATAATGCTAACCGGTGGATTTGCAAATGGAATGGATGTAGGTAAGGCCTTAATGCTAGGAGCTGATTCTGTCGCTATGGGAAGAGCATTTTTAATAGCAGCAAATATTAATAAAGCAAAAGGAATAGTAAATTTTGTTGAAGCAATAAAAGAAGAATTAGAAATGTTGTGTGCAACTCAAAGAGTGAATAAAGTTCAACTTCTAAAAGGAAGAAAAAATAATCTTTTGGCATTGACAAAAGAAGCTGGAAAAATGTTTGGAATTGAGCATGAAGTAAAAAAATTATTATAGGATCAATATGAGAAATGAAATTTTGAAAAAAAAAGGAAAGATACTTTTATTAGGCAATGAAGCAATTGTAAGAGGAGCACTAGAATCTGGAGTTGGATTGGCATCAACTTATCCTGGAACTCCATCATCAGAAATAGGAGATACATTTTCAGAAATAGCAAAAAAAGCTGGAATTTATTTTGAATATAGTGCAAATGAAAAAGTTGCTTTAGAAGTTGCAGCTGGTGCAGCATTTTCTGGAATAAAATCAATTGTATCAATGAAACATTTTGGATTGAATGTTGCAGCAGATTCTTTAATGCCAGTAGCATATGTTGGTGGTTCTCCTTTAGTTGTTGTGAGTGCTGATGATCCAAGTTGTTGGAGTTCTGCTCAATCAGAACAAGATAATAGATATTATGCAAGATTAGCGCATATACCATATGTAGAACCATCAAATCCAGAAGAAGCAAAAGAATTAACAAAATTTGCATTTAAGATTTCAGAAAAATATGAAATTCCTGTTCTTCTAAGGACTACAACAAGAGTTAGTCACACAAGAGGAATTGTAAAATTAGATAAATTACCAAAAAGAAAAACAAAAGGAAAATTTATTAAAGATATGAAAAAATTCAATAATCTCCCTCCTCATACAATGGAGATGCATGAAAAAATTCTTGAAAAAATTGAAAAAATTAGAAAGCTATCTGAAAAAACAAAATTTAATTTTATCTTAAATAAAAATGTGAGAAGTAAGATTGGGATAATAGTTTCTGGTGTTTCTTATAATTATGTCATTGATTCATTAGACCAACTAAACTTGAAATTGCCTGTTTTAAAAATAGGATTGACATATCCATTACCAACCGAGAAAATTAAAAGATTCATTCGAAATAAAAAAGAAGTTCTAATAGTAGAAGAATTAGAACCATTGATGGAAAAAGAAGTGACTAGAATTGCCAAAGAAATAAATCCGAAACTGAAAGTACATGGAAAGGATATTCTACCAAAATCTGGTGAATTTAATATAGAAACTGTAATGAAAGCAATAATGAAAATTTCAAAGAAAAAATTTGATTTCAATTTTGATGCTCATAAGAAAAATTTCGAAAAATTAAAAATACCAAGAAGAATTCCTGTGTTTTGTCCTGGATGTCCACATAGAGCAACATTTCTTGCTGTTAAAAAAGCAGCCCCACCAGGAACAATATTTGGTGGTGATATTGGTTGTTATATTCTAGGAATATTTCCACCCTTTGAAACACAAGATTTTAATCTCAGTATGGGTGCAAATGTTAGTGTAATTCATGGAATAAATAAAGTGAGTAATCAAAAAACAATAGCATTCCTGGGTGATTCAACATTCTTTCATGCAGGTATGCCTGCAATAGCAAATTTAGTTTTCAACAAATCAAATACTCTTGTAATAATACTAGATAATAGGTATACATCAATGACAGGACATCAAGAAAATCCTGGAACTGGATATACTGGTATGGGAGATAAAACAACACCAATTAGAATAGAAGACGTAGTAAAAGCAATGGGAGTAAAAAATGTAAAAGTAGTAGATCCATTTAATATAAAGCTCATGATAAAAACGATCAAAAAATTCTTGAAAAAAAATGAATTATCAGTTATAGTAGCAAAAAGAGAATGTCAACTTATGGCAGTAAGAAGAATGAGATATTTTGGTGTTGAACCTGATAAATATGAAATCGATCAGAAGAAATGTAAACAATGCAAAACTTGTTTGAATAATATAGGATGCCCTGCAATAAATGAAATCGATGGAAGAATATTTATTGATAAAAATCTTTGTACTGGTTGTGGAGTTTGTGCATCAATATGTCCTAATGGTGCAATCAAAAAGGTGAAGAAAAAATGAATTATAAAGAATTTTTGAAACCAAATTTAGGAAAAATAATTTTCATAGTTATAATATTTTTGTCTCTTATTGGTTTTTTTCAAACAATGACTATACCACCTTCGAAATGGAATATTTATTTTTCATATGTCATTTTACCTTGTATTTTTTTCATTAAATTTTTCCCTACTACTGTAAACGAATTTTGGATTATACCAGCAAGTATAATTTTATGGTATTTAATTTCCTGCATAGTTTTTTCAGTTTACAAAAAATTAGGAGGTAAGAAAAGAAAATGAATGATTTTAATATAGTATTAACAGGAGTTGGCGGACAAGGAATTTTAACATTGCAAAAAATAATTTCTGAGGCAGCAATGAAACAAGGTTATGATGTAAAAGCATCTGAACTTCATGGATTAGCACAAAGAGGCGGGCATATAGAATGTCATGTTAGAATTGGTAAAAAAATACATTCATCTTTAGTAAGACAAGGAAATGCTGATCTTATAATTGCACTAGAGCCATTAGAAGGACTAAGAGCAACTTATTATGCATCAAAACAAAAAACAATTTTTCTACTTAATACATATGAAATAATTCCTTTATCTGTTTATATTGGTGAAGGAAAATATCCCTCAATGGATAAGATTTTAGATAATATAAAAGATTTCAGCAAAAAAATTTTCTCTATAAATGCATCTGAAATTGTAAAGAGAACTACTGGTTCAATTATTTCAACAAATATCTATATGTTAGGTTATGCTGTTGCTGAAAATATAATTCCAATTAAAAAAGAATTTGTTCTTGACGGGATGAAAAAAGTTATTAAGAAAAAATATTTTGAAATGAATAAGAAAGTTTTTGAATTGAGAGAAAATCAGATAAAAAGAAAGAATTTGTATTTCAAAAAATAATTATAATTATGATAAGACGACCTGCTGTTGCTGGAAGCTTTTATCCTTTAGATAAAGAAAGATTAAATAATCTCTTGAAAAAATGTTTTGAAGGAATTGATCAAAAAAGCGAGAATATAATTTCTGCTATAGTTCCTCATGCTGGAATGATTTATTCTGGAAAAGTTGCTGCATATGCATATTCAAAAATAAAAAAATCTAATTTTATAATTCTTGGAACCAGTCATAGCATTATTGGGCCAAAATTTGGAATAATGAAAGAAGGCATATGGGCAACTCCATTAGGAAAAATAGAAATAGACAAAGATATGTCTGAAAAATTGCTAGAAAAATGTACTTTATTGAAATATGATATATTGTCACATGAACAAGAACATTCTATAGAAATACAGTTACCATTTCTGCAATATAAATTTGGAAATGATTTCAAATTTGTTCCAATAAACATTAAAAGTGAGTATCCAACAACTGAATTTTTAGAAGAATGCAAAATAATTGGCAAATCTATAGCTAAATTAATAAAAAATAAAAATTGGATCATAATTGCAAGTTCTGATTTTTCTCATTATATTCCAAAAAAATATGCTGAGCTAATAGACAAATATATCATAGATTCTATTTTGAAATTAAACGAAAAGGAATTTTTTTCAAGATTAAGTGAAAAAAATGCTAGTGTTTGTGGATTTGGATCAATAGCTATAGCTATTGTTGCATCAAAAGAACTAGGAGCAAAAAAAGGAGAATTATTAAAATATTCAACATCAGCTGAAGTGACAGGAGATGAAAGATCTGTTGTTGGTTATGGAAGTATAATTATTAAATGAAAAATGGAACTTTCTCTTTATATTCTAAATATTTCTTATTTTTTTTCGAAATTTCTCTTTCTTCGTTTTTGGAAGTTAAAATATATTTATAAATTAAAATTGGTGAAAAGATTAAAGTCAAAATTGTTGGCCATCCAATAAACCATCCTAGTATAATTAAAATAAATCCTAAATATTGTGGATGTCTAGAAAAGGAATATATTCCAGTTGTAACTAAATCTTTTTTTCTATTCATATATAATTTTATCCAACCTAACATTATCAAAAATGCTCCTGTCAACATTAAAATTAAACCATAAAACATAGCAAAATCCATTCCAAAATTAATTCCTAAAAAATTAATTTCCAATATATTTTTTGGTAAATTAACAATTGGATTAAAAAAATATTTTGAAGCAAATAATATTGATAAAGGTATACCATACATTTCCACAAAAAGTGAAACAAAAAAAGCGGTTACTAAACCATATTCTTTCCAATTTACTTTTCTTCTAAAAGAAAGTGGCACTAAAAATAATGAAAATAATATTATATTTAACAAAACTATATTCCATTTATCAACTATAACATTTGTTATAATATTACCAGTAAGATATGTATAGAAATGTTGATAAATTTCATTGAATTTACATATTGGAATTAAAAATAAAATTATTAAAAAAATTCTAAATAAATATTTCTTATTAAAAATCATAAAGATAATTCAAATTCAATCAATTAATATATATCTCAAATAACTAATTATCAAATGGATATTATGAAAAAAGAAATTCTAAAACAAGTACTTTTAAATGCAGTACAATATAATGGAAAAGCTGATGTTGGAGCTGTAGTTGGAAAAATAATTGCTGAAAATCCTAAAATAAAAAACGAGATTAAGAAAATAATACCTGAAATCAAAAAAACTGTTAAAGAAGTAAATTCATGGTCATTGAAAAAACAAAAAAATGAATTATCTAAATTTAAAATTAAGAAAAAAACAAAGAAAAAGGAAAAATATGAATTACCAAAATTACCAAATGCTGTAAAAGGTAAAGTTATAACTGTATTTCCGCCAGAACCAAGTAAATATCCTCATTTGGGACATGCAAAAGCAGCTTTTATAAATTATATGTATGCAAAAAAATACAAAGGAAAGTTTATATTAAGATTTGAAGATACAAATCCTGAAAAATGTAAAAAAGAATATTATCAAGCCATTATAGATGGATTAAAATGGCTTGGAATAAAATGGAATAAAATTGATTATGCTTCTAACTATATAGAAAAATTCTACAAAGCAACTGAAAAATTAATTAAAAAAAATAAAGCATATGTTTGTAGATGCGATCAAGAAAAAATTAAAAAATATAGAAGGATTAAAAAGAGTTGTGAATGTCGTTCAAATTCTGTAAATGAAAATATTAACTTATGGAAAAAAATGCTATCTAAAAAATGTAAACCAGGGGAAATGTGTGTAAGACTGAAAATTTCTATGAGTCATAAAAATGCGGCAATGAGAGATCCTACCATAATGAGAATCATAGATAAAAAACATCCAAGATTAAGTAAAAAATATCGTGTTTATCCGATGTATGATTTTGCAACCTCTATTATGGATGGAATAGAAAAGATAACTCATAGAATAAGATCAAAAGAATTTGAAATGAGAACTGGAATACAAAAATTTATTCAAAAAAATTTAGGGATCAAAAGTCCTGTTGTGAAAGAAATTGCGAGATTTAATTTAAAAGGTGTCCCATCTTCTGGTAGATTAATAAGAGAAATGATAATAAACAAAAAACTAAGAGGATGGGATGATCCAAGATTAACAACTTTACTTGCTTTGAAAAGACGTGGATTTTTACCAGAAGCATTAAGAGATTTTTTAATTGCAACTGGAGTTTCAAAAACAGAATCTATTCTAACTTGGGATATGTTAGAGACTTTTAATAGAAAATTTATTGACAAAAAAGCGAATAGATATTTTGTTGTAATAGATCCTATTAAAATTAAAATAAAAAATGCTCCAAAAATTAAATATATTAAAGAAAATCTTCATCCAGAATTTCCAAAAAGAGGTAAAAGGATAATTTATGTAGACTTAAATGAAATATATATCTCAAAAGATGATTTCAAAAAATATAAAAATAAAAAAGTGAGATTACTTGGATTGTTTAATATAAAATTAAATAAAATTTCTGAATTTTGCGGAAATGAAATTGCAAAAAATATACCAAAGATACAATGGGTTTCCAAAAAAAATATCAAAATAAAAATAATAATGCCTGACAAAGAAATTAAAGCTATTGGCGAACCAAATATCAAAAAATTAAAAA
>Ga0164318_10000433_pt1 | contig 31691 bp, 29 predicted proteins | sample GuaBasSedimGuay9_FD_113734 | JGI IMG/M metagenome (GOLD analysis project Ga0164318, IMG submission 113734) | Subseafloor sediment microbial communities from Guaymas Basin, Gulf of California, Mexico - Guay9, Core 4571-4, 0-3 cm | ecosystem: Environmental > Aquatic > Marine > Hydrothermal vents...
TCTCGTGATACCTGCAATTTTGGTTTTGATGTTAATAATAAAAAAATTCTTTGTCAAGTCATTTAATAAAATTCTTAATTTATATAAAAAATTTACCGGACAATTTTAACTCTAACTAATGAAAAATTACAGAAAGGAAGTAAAAAAACAAAAAATACACAGTAGAAATAAATAACAATCCAAAAATATCAAATATAGGATAATTATGTTAACTTCTCTATAACAGAACTAATTTTTCACTATAAAAATTCATTTGTGCATTAGCAAATTTATAATAAAAAAAGTAGAATAAAAATTAAATTACAATTCTCTATTGATTGGATATAAAAATACTTTTTTTACTTTATAAAGATATTAAAAATTTTACTATTATAAAATTTAACAAAAACACAAATAAAATAACAATAAACTCACTAATTTTGCTTTTAAGAAGGAATTTACTAATTTATCTAATAATCTTACGGAATTAATAACAAAAAAATATTAAAACTATATCATAATTATTTTTTTAAATTAAACTTATCAATAAAAAAGCCTCTCAAGATAATACTTGAGAGGCTAAGATAAATTCCACAAAGATAAAAAAATATATTTTATTCAGCCTTCTTTGCTTCTCTATAAGTATAGATAGCCAACAAAGTGACCATAATAAAACCTAAAATTTCTCCACCAGCTGATTCAGACCAATGTTCTGTTCCAATAGCTTTCATCAAAGTCCAATCACTACCAGCAATTTGTTTTCCAATAAAAACTATCAATGCAGCAACAACACCCATAATAGCACCACCAGCAATATATCCAGATGCAATTAATGTTCCCTTCTCTCTTCTTTCCTTCTGTTCTGTTTCATTTTTTGCACTTTTTAAAACAAGATGAGAAATAAAGCCGCCCAATAAAATTGGTGTATTAAGATATAAAGGAAGATACATTCCAAGTGCAAAAGCAAGAGGAGAAATACCCAACAATTCCAATATAATTGCAAAAAATACTCCTGCAAAATAAAGCAACCATGGTGCAGGCTGCCCTGTCATCAAAGGCTTAATAACAGCTGCCATAGCTGATGCCTGAGGAGCTTCTAATCCACCAGGCCCAAAACCATAAGTTTTATTTAACATTAGAATAACTAAACCTACTGACAATGAAGCAACAACAGTTCCTAAAAATTTATATCTTTCCTGAATTCTTGGAGTTGCTCCTAACCAATAACCAATTTTTAAATCTGTAATAAATCCGCCTGCCATTGATAAAGAGGTACATACTACACCGCCAATCAATAATGCTGCTAAAATTCCATCTTCACCTTTTAATCCAACAGAAACTAAAATAACTGATGATAATATCAAAGTCATCAAAGTCATTCCAGACACAGGATTTGTACCAACAATAGCAATAGCACGTGCTGCAACAGTTGTAAATAGAAAAGAAATTATAACAACTATTAAAAGCCCTGTTATTGCATATACAAAATTACCATGCACAACAAGTAACAAAAAGAAAGCAAAAATACCTAAGATTACAGCTACAATCGCAATAGTATTCCATTTCATTGAAATATCTAAATCAGTTCGCTCTTTTGCTCCCCCTGAAGATAATTTACCACCAAAAATTTCCTCATAAGCAAGTTTAAAAGCACCTGCAATAATCTTGCTTGATTTTAAAACACCAATAATACCTGCTGCAGCAATACCACCTATACCAATATGTCTTACATAATTTTGAAAAATTTCCTTTGGTAACATATTAGCAAAACCCAAAGGGTCACCTCCAAGCTGCCCAATATAAGAAACAGCAGGCACAAGAACCCACCAAGCAACAAAAGAACCACTTGCAATAATTAAAGCATATCGTAATCCAACAATATATCCGAGCCCCATCACAGCAGCACCAATATTCATATTAAATTCCCATTTCACAGATTGAGCTAAGGCTTTACCCCAACCAAATACTTTTGTAGAAACAACTTCTTTCCAAAAACCGAAACCAGATACAAAAAAATCATATAATCCACCTACAATTGCTGCTTTAATCAAAATAGAAGCCTGCTTCCCCCCTGCTTCCCCAGCAACAAGAACTTCTGTTGTCGCTGTCGCTTCAGGAAAAGGAAATTCACCATGCATGTCTTTTACAAAATATCTTCTAAAAGGTATTAAAAATAATATACCTAAAAAGCCTCCAAACATTGAGGCCAAAAATACTTGAAAAAAACTTGCATTAATATTTAATATATACAATCCAGGAATTGTAAATATAGCTCCTGCTACTATCAACCCAGAATTAGAACCAATCGATTGAACCATTACATTTTCCAATAAAGCATTCTTTTTCCCCAAAGCATTGGATATACCAACCGCTAATATAGCAATAGGAATCGCTGCTTCAAAAACCTGTCCAATCTTTAAGCCAAGATATGCTGCTGCTGCTGAAAATAATGCTGCAAAAAACAACCCCCAAAATAAAGAATATCCTGTTATATGTGGCAAATTCTCAGATGCAGGAATAATGGGCTTATACTCTTCCCCTTCCTTTAATTTTCTATAAGCATTTTCTGGTAACTTGAGTTGAGCCATAAACACTCCTTTTTTGTTAAGGTTATAACAACATATTTTAATAAAAAAACAAAAAAAAGATTGTCAAGTTTTTAATCTTTTTTTTAGATGTTCAAAAATTTTTTATAAATTTTTAAATGTTCTTCTTTTATCCTCTGCCAGCTAAACTTTTCAATAACAAAATTATTAAGCTTTTCATATTCTTTATAAAAAGAATCTTTGTTGTTGATAAAATCTATAATTTTGTCTGCTATCTTCTCAGCATTAAAAGGCTCTACAAGAGAACAATTGATCATAGATTTCAAAATAGCAGGTGTATTTGTACCAAAATTCACTAAATATGGTATGCCCGCTCCTGCTATACCTAAAAAAGTAGTTCTCCTGAATGTAATTCCATCAGAATAAAATAATAAAGCTAAATCTGAACTCAAAAGCTTATCTCTCATCTCATCCTCATTCAAAAAACCAGTAATTTCAATATTATCATCTAAACCTAAGTCTGAAATTTTTTTTAAATAAAAATTCTTATCCCTTTCAGAAATATTATAAAAACCAGGCAAGATTCTCAATTTGAACTTAATACCTCTTTTTTTCAAAAAAAACATTGCGTCAAGTATTTTATCCAGTTCTCTATTCTTAACCGGAAATCCCCAAAATAAAAGTGTAATTATTTTATCATCAAATAAAATCTTTATATTTTTTTTCATCTCTATATTAGAGCTAATGGGAATAATACTTATATTCTTATTAAATTTTTTTATAATATCATAATCTATTTCATTTGTAACAATAACATAATCACTTAATAATATTGGTATCATTAACCTAATCTTATTTAAAAAATGCAATGTAGAAAAATCATGTATTGTGCTTACCTGCCTTATTCCTCTCTTTAACTTTAGTAGAAAAAAATATTTTAAAAAATATACCTTATATCTAAAACCCTGTGTTATTAATTGCCAATGTATCAATCTTATATTTTTTTCTTTAATACACCCAAATAATTCATCAGGAAAATGATGGAAATCATAACCTAACTGTCTATTTCTTCCTGGTAATGCTAAAACAACCTCAATATCATCTTTTAAATGTTTTAAAAAATTGGACAAATAATATCCAATAGCACACTTATCAGGCGGATATGAACCAGAAATAAATAAAACCTTATCCACTTTTTTCAAGCAAAGCAATTGTTTCTATATGATGAGTTTGAGGAAACATATCTACTGGAATTAATCTTTTTAATGAATATAAATCTCTATTAGTAAACAAAGCAATATCGCGTGCCAATGTATCTGGGTTACAAGAAATATATAATATTTTCTCAGGGGAAATATTCAAAATTGTTTGAACAACTTTTGGAGCAAGACCTGGCCTTGGAGGATCAACCACAACAGCATCAAAAAAATCATTTTCAAAATTTCCAATTATTTTTGCCGCATCGCCCACTAAAAATTTACAATTTCGAACTCCATTCAATTCTAAGTTCTCCATAGCTCTCTTAACAGAATCTTCTACAATTTCAATGCCAATTATTTCTTTAACATAAGGAGATAATAAAATAGATATTGCCCCTGTACCAGAATACAATTCAAGAACCCTTTGACTTTTAGTAAAATCCGCAATTTCGATAGCTTTTGAAAATAATTTTTCTGCTTGTTTAGTATTTGATTGAAAAAAAGTATTTGCACTAATTTTAAAATTTTTCCCCAATAAATTTTCAATTATATAGCCGTCTCCTGAGATAATTTTTTCTTTTTCACCTACAGCAATTGCTGCTTTCCGTTTGGATATATTATGGACAACAGTAGTAACAAATTCAAATTTATCAGATACTTTCATCAATATATCATTTAACTGTTCCTCTTTTTCACCGGTAGATACAAGATTTATAAGATAATGCCCTGTATTGACACCTCTTCTGACCATTAAAAAACGCAATATTCCTCTATTTTCATAATTATCATAAGGTTGAATACCCCTATCAATAGTAATTTTTCTAACAAATTCTAAAATCTCATTAGATTTTTCATCAAATAATTTACAGGTTTTCACATCAAATACTTCATTCCATTTCCCCGGTAAATGCAATCCAAGACTTAAAAAATTTTCTTCAGAAGGAGCAAATGAAAACTCCATTTTATTTCTATAAAAATATTGCTCTTCACATGGGATTATCTCCTCCAATATACCATCAATATCTATTTTCCCAATATATTGAAAAGCCTTCCTGACTATTGTAGTTTTAAAATCTAATTGATTTTTATAATCTGTAATCTGCCATTTACATCCCCCGCAAATATCAAAATGAGGGCATAAAGCTTTTTTTCTCAAAGGAGAAGGTTGGACAATTTCATAAATCTTTCCGTTAATAAATGTTTTTTTTTCTTTTATTTTTTCAACATTAATAATATCCCCTGGTATAGCTTTTTGCACAAAAACAACTTTATTTTTAAATTTTCCTACTCCTAATCCACCAGATGCTATATCCGTTATTTCAATATTATTAAAAATTTTAGACATAATAACTCCATATAAAAATATCGGGATGGCGGGATTCGAACCCGCGACTTCATGGTCCCGAACCATGCGCGCTAACCGGACTGCGCTACATCCCGATTACTAAAATATCATTTTAATTACTACAAAACCCAAGACTAATAAAACAACAAATAGTATAGACAACAAATTAAAATATTTATCTATAAAATCTTTAATTGGCTCTCCAAATTTATATAACAATGCAGAAACAATAAAAAAACGTGCGCTACGACTTAATAAAGATGCAATAAAAAATTCCATTATATTTAACTGAAATACACCTGCTCCAATTGTAAAAACTTTATATGGAATAGGGGTAAAACCTGCTGTAAAAACATACCAGAAACCATAAGTTTGATAATTCTTCTGAATTAGTGCAAAAAGCTCTGGAGTAAATCCTGGGACATAATGAAAAAAGAAATTATCAACCTGCTCCCAAATAAAATGCCCAATACCATAGCCCAAAAGCCCTCCTGCAATAGAAGCAATAGAACAAGCAAAAGCAAATTTAAATGCCTTTTTAGGTTCTCCCAGTACAAGAGCAATTAATAATACATCAGGTGGAACAGGAAAAAAAGACGATTCTGCAAAAGCCAAAATAACTAATGCCCAAAAACCATAAGGAGAATCTGCCCAGGATAATACCCAATCATATAATTTTTTTAAAATCTTCACTATTCCCCCCATTTAAAAATGGGACAAATAAACAGGTATCTATTTTATTCAGTAAAAACTTATCTTCTATTACTTGAAGAGAATATATATCCTGTTTATTTTCATCTCCCATCGGAAAAATAATTTTTCCATCTTCTGTTAATTGTTTTGCTAAATTATATGGAACATCTGGCAAAAATGCACTAATGATAATAGTATCAAAAGGAGAAAAATTTTGCCATCCTTCAATACCATTCCCTACTTTAAACCGAATATTCAAAAAACCTAAATCTTCAAGCCTTTTTTTAGCATTTTGCAATAAATTATCAAAAATTTCAATTGTAAATACTTCTTTAGCTATATATGCTAATAAGGCTGTCTGATATCCAGAACCTGTGCCAATCTCTAAGACTCTACTATCTTTATTAATAGAAGATGCTGCAAGCATTTTAGCAATCGTGGAGGGCTTTGATATTGTCTGATTATTCCCAATCGGTAAAGCAACATCTTTATAAGCCATACCCCATAAAGCAGAATCTATAAAAAATTCTCTTGGAACATTTAAAAAACCTTCCAGCACCAAAGTATTCTCAATACCAACTTCATCACGCAAATAATTAACTAACTTCTTCCGGGCAAATCTATAATTAACCATATAACCTTTCAAGTTTATCCAAAATTTTATTATCTGTTAAAGTTAATGCAAGAGGTGTTATTGAAATATAACCATTATGGACAGCATAATAATCTGCATCTTCATCATTTTCCCAAAAAGGTCCTTCTCCACCAATCTTATAACAAGTTTCATTTCCTTCCCTACTCATAACAATTAATTCATCTTTATAAAAACGCTTACCCAATTTTGTGAATTTATATCCTTTTAAATCAAATTCAGCAGAAAAATTTATATTAATCAAATAAGAATCTTCTACTTTCATATATAAATTCATTATCTCTTCCAAATAATTCAAGAAAGAAATAAAATTCAAATTATCTCTCTGAATGCATGAAATAGCAATAGATTTTATATTTCTAAAAGCTCCTTCAAAAGCTGCTCCAACAGTACCACTATAAAAAACGTCTTCTCCCATATTCTGACCATGATTTATACCAGAAATTACTAAATCCGGCCTTTCATTATGCATAATTGCATTAAGACCAACTAATACACAATCTACTGGAGTACCACTTACTGAATATTCATTTTCAAAATATTTTACTATTTTAAATGGTTTATGCAGACTTATGGCATGAGAACTCGCACTTTTCTCATTATCTGGTGCCACTACAATAACTTCATGCTTTAATTCATTAACCAAAAAATCCCTCAAAATATTAATTCCTTTAGCCTTTATACCATCATCATTTGTCAATAATATTCTCATAATGTTAATTAATAAAAAAAAAGTCATATAAAATCAACATATTTTTAAGGCTAAAAATTAATATAATAAAAAAAACTATTACTTAATAAACATTACTAAAAAATATATATGTTATACTCAAATACTATTTGACAACAAATATTTTTTTTAGTATATTTAAAGTTTAGCAAATTAGATTGATATTATGACTTTATTTAATAGCAAAGAACAGGTACTCGACACCTTCATAAAAAAGAACTTGAATAACGATATAGAACTGATAAAAAAAATAGAAGAAATTTTTCCTATAAAAGAATATGATATATTGAAAAAGACATACTTTCTATATTTTTTGTTATTTTTTGCGTCTAATTATAAAAATCTTAAAATAATTACCAATCGTATTGAAAAAATTCAAAAAAATCAATATCTAAACACCAAAAATTCCTCATTATATAATGAACTTTTTAAAACAACTTCATGGGAAAATTTAATTCAGAATGAGGCTATAACAGAAGTAATTTCAAAAGATTTTGATAAAGTACAAAATATATTACAAAAAAAAATCAACGATTTTATTAAACTAATAATAAAAAATTTTGAAATTCTATGGGAAACAGTAAAAGACAATTTAATTTTAAATAAAGACTTTATTCATTCAAATGAAATAATTGATGAAAAACTAAAAGACAAAGCCTTACGCTGGGAGTATCTAATTTTAAGAAAAAGTGAACAACATAGAAAAACAATTAGAAACTATTTTTTATCCAAATATGCCTAAGATAAAATTAACAGAAAAAGAGACATCGGAGTATAGAAAACTATTTATTGAAGACAGAGATTATTTCACAATTGTGGATTTTTTAAAACAAGATAAAAATTTTTCATTCTTAAAAAATTATTCTATGTATGTTGTTTTTATTGAATTTCTTTCTAATATATTCGAAATTAAATGGGATAAAGATGTATTTGAGAACAATCACAACAGGTTATTAGACATAATGATGGGGATCATTTATTCAAAAGATGTTGAAAAAAATCAACAAGCAGAAGATATCTTCAATGAAATAAAACAAAACTTTCTTAAACTTTATTCAAGCATACCAGATGAAAAAAGATATTTTTTACCTCATACCTCTTTCTTAGATGAAAAAATAAAAAACCTTCCAGATTTTTCTCAAATTTCCGAATATATGCAGATATTAAAACAAATCAGCCTTCAATACATTGCTCAATATAAAAACTCAATAATAAAAAATATATTCCCTGAATGGAATCTTGGTAACCGAAATGGTATTTTTATAGATGAAACTAATTATGAACCTCTAAAAATTGAACCAGAAAAATGGCTAAAAAGCCTTTTAGAAGAATATGAGTAAAAATATATGTATTTATGCCTCATCCAGTAATCAAGTATCAGATGAACTAAAAATAAAATGTAAACAGCTGGCTCAAAAATTAGCTAAATCCGGGTATGATTTAATTTATGGCGCCGGCAATATTGGTATAATGAAAGTGATAGCAGATGTATTCCTTGAAAATAATAGAAATGTAATCGGAGTTATTCCTGAAAGGCTAAACCTTGAAGGAATTGTCCATCCAAATTTAACTAAATTATATATTACTTCTGATATGAGGAAAAGAAAAGAACTTATGGAAAATTTTGCAGATGCGTTTATAACATGTCCCGGCGGTATCGGGACTCTGGAAGAATTCGCAGAAATTTTCACTTTAAAACAATTAGGCTACCATTTAAAACCAATTATTTTATACAATGTAAATAATTTTTTTGATTACTTAATTAAATTTTTATATAAGTTAGAAATTGAAAAATTTATGCATGAAAAAACTTTTGAATTAATTAAAATTTCTGATAATCCAGATGAAATTGTAACGTTTATCCGAAACTATAAAAAACCAAAATTAAAACTAAAATGGATGTAAAATGAACAACAAAGATATTGCTAAAACTTTAAATTTTTTTGCTACATTATTAGAATTAAAAGGAGAAAATCCATTTAAAATAAGAGCATATCAAAAGGCGGCACGAACTATAGAAAACATTCAAAATAATCTAAAAAATTTAAATATAGAAGAACTTATTAAAATCAACGGTATCGGGAAAAATATTGCTGAAAAAATCATAGAACTTAACACATCAGGAAAAATTAAAGAATTAGACGCATTAAAAAAAGAAATTCCTAACGGCATTATAGAAATGTTAAAAATTCCGAATTTAGGCCCTAAACGAATTAAGCAAATTTATGAAATATTAAATATAACTTCTATTGGAGAACTTGAATATGCCTGTCTTGAAAATAGGTTAAAAAATATGCCAAATTTCGGTGAAAAATTGCAACAAAAAATACTCCAAAACATTAAAATTTTAAAAACATATAAAGATAGATTTCTATTCCCTGAAGCTTATAATATAGCAAATTTATTAAAAAATTTTCTTTATACAAAACTTCCAAACGCAAAAATAGAAATTGCCGGGAGTATAAGAAGAAAAAAAGAAACTGTCCATGATATTGATATTTTAATTTCATATATTACACCTGAAGACTGGGAAAAATTAAAAAATCTTTTCAGTAAAAAATTAACCAAATCTCTCATAATTGGAATGGGAGATACTAAAATCTCTATATATGCCAATGAAAAAATAATAAACCAACTCTCAAAAACTAAAGAAGTCCCCTATGAAATATCAAAAGAAACTCTAATACAAGTTGATATGCGATTTGTTCCTGATGAATCATTTCCATTTGCCCTCCAACATTTCACCGGTTCAAAAGAGCATAATACAAAATTAAGAAGTATTGCAAAAAAAATGGGATATAAATCAAATGAATATGGTATATTCAAAAATGATAAAAAAATAGAAGCTAATTCAGAAGAAGATATATATAAAATTTTAAATTTACAATATATACCACCGGAATTACGCGAAGATATCAAAGAAATTGAAGCAGCCGCAGAAAACAAAATACCTGTACTTGTTTCAAGAGATGATATAAAAGGATTCTTCCATTGCCATACAAATTACAGTGATGGTCAAAATTCAATAGAAGAAATTATCCAATACGCACTAAAAAAAAAATATGAATATATTGGTATTTCAGATCACAGTAAAAGCGCTTTTTATGCTCATGGTTTAGAAGAAGAACGGATATATCAACAAAAAGAAGAAATAAATTCTCTACAAAAAAAATACCCTCAAATAAAAATATTCTGGGGAATTGAGTCTGATATTTTAAAAGATGGCAGCCTCGATTATTCTGAAGATATATTAAAACTATTTGATTTTGTAATAGGTTCTATACATTCTAACTTTTCTATGAAACAAGAAGATATGGAAAATAGAATCCTTGCAGCTTTAGCTAATCCATATTTAACAATTTTAGGACATCCCTCAGGCAGATTATTATTATCCAGGGAACCATTTGATATAGATATGATTAAAATATTAGAAGCTGCAAAAAAATATAATAAAATAATAGAAATAAACGCTAATCCTCATAGATTAGATATTGATTGGCGATATATCCCCTATGGAAAAAAACTTGGCATTTTATTTTCAATAAACCCAGATGCTCATAGATTAGAAGGTATTAATGACATTGAATATGGTGTAAATATTGCAAGAAAAGGATGGCTTGAACCGATAAACATCTTAAATACCTATAGTAAAACAAAAGTTGAAAAAATTTTAAAAAAGGAAGAACAGTATGAATAAATATAAATGTTTAAATTACATAAATAATGTCAATGCATTAGATGAACAATATATCAACAAAATATTTATAAAAATGTTCAATATATTAATAAAAAAACCATCCCCTACCAAAATATCCTTTTTTTCTTTAAAAAAAAATGGTTATTATATAAAAGATATTGGTATAATCACTGATGATAAACCAGCAATAATAGAAACATTGACAGGTTATCTCCATTCTATTGGATATAATGTATTTCTAAATCATGCTTTTGTATTTCCTTTTAATAAACAAAATAAGGCATTTATTCTATTAAGGTTAAAACTAAATGAAGAAGAGTTTTCAAATTTAAAAAAAATACAACATGAACTCAAAAAAAGATTAAAATCCTCTATTAAACAAAGTCCTGCTATAAGTTATCTCATTTCTATGGAAGTGGAAAAATTAGTCAAATATGACGAAGTATATAATATCATAAAAAAGACTTTACCTAAAGAAGAAATCAAAGAAATTATTAATAGTAGAGGCGAATTAATAAAATTTTTCACAAACAGAACAAAAGCCTATATTTCTGAACGTTCAGCTCAAGACATTTTTAAACAAATTTATAATAACTATAAATTTATTAAACTACTGAATGAAGATCCTGAAAAAAAATTCTTATTTAATGTAGAAAATTTAAAAACACAAAAAGAACTATTAACAGGAATATCTCTTGTAGGCTACTCTAATGCTATAAATTTAAATATGATTTTACATGCATTGCGTAAATCTGTCCCTGATTTTCTTATTAAATTTATAAAAAAATTCTCAATAGAAGATAAAACAGTCTTTAGAATAGAAATCTGTAATAAACAAGAACAGTGGTATGATTATAATTCTATAAATAGACTCAAAACAGCTCTGGAAACCTTAAGGTCACAAGGATATTTATTAAGCCTTGAAAGTTTTGATTCTATTGGTGGTTTTGAACAATATGCGAGAGCTATAATTCCTATATTAGATAATGAATGTAAAAAAACAGGAATCCCTCAATTTTATTTAAGTTTAGAAAATAAACAAGAATATTTGATTGAACTAAAAATCATGGTTATCTTTAATAAAGAACAATACAATATTGACAATTTTGCACTTAAATTAGCATCTGATCTAAATAATATAAAAGGTTTCCATATATTCAAAATTTTCCCTCCGACACAGTATTCAAAGAATGAAATCAATATGGTAGATATAAGAATAGAAACAGAATATTGGAATAATACAGAAAGTATATACATAAAAATAAAAGAAATTTTAGGCAAATACCTTGATAAATTTAGAGATTTTGATGAAGGTATGCGATTAATGGATAATATGAGATTGAAATTTGCCATTGAAAACTTAAAAAAATACCCTGAAGATGTTATTATGAATTTTTATTATCATCTAAACGAATTTTACAGAATTTCTATATTTCAAGAAGAATTAATTCTGGTATTAAAAAATGCTATCAAGGCTTATTATGATTTAAAAAAACATAATTTAAAAAATAAACTTATATCCAAACAAATTGAAATAAATTTTGGCAAGAAAAAAATGAAAACAGCCACAACCTTCTTTTTAGCATATACAGGCCCACAGGAAAAAATGATAAATTTAGTAGAAATCTTTGCCGGATACCAATTAAATCTTTCCAGAATAGATTATGAAAATATTACTATATTTATTGTAATTATCAATGAACACAAAGAACAGGTAAGTCAAAGTGATTTTCTGAAAATGAAAAAATATCTGGAGAAATTAATTGAACAATAAAATTATCATTAGAGGCGCCCGAGAGCACAATCTCAAAAATATAAATGTAGATTTGCCAAGAGATAAATTTATTGTTATAACAGGGCTTTCAGGAAGTGGCAAATCTTCACTTGCATTTGATACCATATATGCAGAAGGCCAGAGAAGATATGTAGAATCACTATCAGCTTATGCACGTCAATTTTTAGGGCTTATGGAAAAACCTGATGTAGATTTAATCGATGGCTTATCCCCTGCCATTTCAATTGAACAGAAAACAGGTTCAAAAAATCCACGTTCAACTGTTGGAACCACTACAGAAATATATGATTATCTAAGATTATTGTTTGCCAGAATCGGAAAACCATATTGCTACAAATGCGGCGAGCCAATATCTTCACAAACTGTTCAGCAAATGACAGATATAATATTATCATGGAAAAAAGGAATAAAATTTCAAATATTATCGCCTATCGTAAGAGGAAGAAAAGGTGAATATAAAAAGCTACTTTCAGATCTACTTAAAAAAGGTTTTACAAGAGTAAGAATAAACGGAAATTTTTTTCTTTTAGAAGATGAAATAAAGCTTGATAAAAATAAAAAACATACAATAGAAATTGTAGTAGATAGGTTAAAAATATCTAAGGAAATACATCATAGATTAACAGAATCTATTGAAACAGCATTAGAACTTAGCAATGGGATTTTGCTTGTCTTACGCGAAGATGGAAAAGAATTTATGTTCAGTGAAAAATTAGCATGTCTAAAATGTAATATATCCTATGAAGAAATTGAACCTCGATTATTTTCATTTAATTCTCCTTATGGAGCATGTCCATATTGCAGTGGACTCGGCACTAAATTAGAAATTGATCCTGAACTTGTAATTCCTAATAAAAATCTATCTATTAATGACGGGGCATTAGCAGCTGTAACATCCCAGGGCGGATATTATTATCAAATGATTGAAGCTTTAGCCAAACATTATAAATTTAGTCTTGATACCCCTTTTAAAGATTTACCTGATGATATACAAAAAATAATTTTATATGGCTCAGAAGAAAAAATTCATTCTTTTATATTTAGTACCAGATCTATGAAAATAGAAAAAATATTCAGTAATTTTGAAGGAATTATAAACAACTTGATGAGAAGATATAAGCAAACAGATTCCGATGCTGTGCGCGAATGGATTGAAACTTTTATGATAAACACGGTTTGCCCTTATTGTAATGGTCAAAGACTAAAGCCAGAAGCACTTGCAATTAAGATAAAAGGAATTAACATAGCAGAACTATCTTCTATGCCAATAAAAAATATTCTAAATTTTTTTAACAATTTAGTATTATCAGAAACTGAACAAATTATATCAAAACAAATTATAAAAGAAATAAAATTGAGACTAAAATTTTTGATCAATGTAGGATTGGATTATCTTACTTTAGATAGAAAATCATCTACTTTATCCGGTGGAGAAGCTCAAAGAATAAGGCTTGCAAGCCAGATAGGTTCACAATTAATGGGAGTTATATATATTCTGGATGAGCCAAGCATCGGATTACATCAAAGAGATAATCATAAATTAATTGAAACTCTACTACATTTGAGAGATATTGGAAATACTATTATAGTCGTCGAACACGATTTAGATACAATAAAAGCCTCTGATTTTGTAGTAGATTTAGGCCCGGGAGCTGGAAGAAACGGCGGAGAAATTGTAGTAACAGGTTCTCCAAAGGAAATTCAAAAAAATAAAAAATCAATTACTGGCGCATATCTTTCTGGAAAAAAAAAAATTGAAATACCTAAAAAAAGACGGCCTATAAACAAACAAGAAAATATAAAATTATATGGAGCTACAGGAAATAACCTAAAATCCATTGACGTTGAATTTCCATTGGGAACTTTTATATGTATTACAGGAGTATCTGGTTCTGGGAAAAGTACTCTAATTAATGAAACATTATATCCAGCCATTTCCAAACAATTACATTCTTATTCAACATTACGCGCATTGCCATTTAAAAAAATTGAAGGTACAGAATTTATAAATAAAATTATCAACATAGACCAGAGTCCAATTGGTAGAACGCCACGATCAAATCCAGCAACATATACAGGCGTATTCACTTTTATAAGAGAACTATTTTCAAAATTACCAGAATCCAGAATAAGAGGTTATAAACCGGGCAGATTTAGCTTTAATGTAAAAGGTGGAAGATGTGAAAATTGTTCAGGAGATGGTGTAATTAAAATTGAAATGAATTTTCTCCCAGATGTTTATGTAACCTGTGAAACATGCAAAGGAAAAAGATACAATAGAGAAACATTAGAAATAAAATACAATGGAAAAACTATCGCGGATATTCTTGATATGACTGTAGATGAAGCATTGGTTTTCTTTAAAAATATTCCCCAAATAAATAATAAACTTACTACTTTAAAGGAAGTAGGACTTGGATATATCCACTTAGGTCAGCAGGCTACAACATTATCCGGAGGTGAAGCTCAAAGAATCAAACTCGCAACAGAATTATCAAAAAAAGCAACAGGAAAAACTTTATATATATTAGATGAACCAACCACAGGATTACATTTAGAAGATATCCAATATCTTTTAAAAGTATTAAATAAATTAGTAGATAAAGGGAATACAGTAATTGTAATAGAACACAATTTAGATGTTATCAAAATTGCAGATTATATTATTGATCTGGGACCGGAAGGTGGAGATGAAGGCGGAACAGTTGTTGCCACAGGAACTCCTGAAGATATAGCACTAAATCCAAATTCATATACAGGTCATTTTCTAAAACAAATACTCAATATATAACAAATATAAAAATCTTAACAAAAAATTAACATTTTTCTAATCCAATATTAACATCGAGTTCATATATTAAATCAACTTAAAAAAAGGAGAGCTAAAATGAGAATTCTATTTTTTTTATTACTTTCATTTTTAAACCTTATATATGCACATGCTGATGAGGTTACTCTAATAGGAGCAGGTGCTACCTTCCCATATCCTCTATATTCAAAAATGTTCCAGGAATATTATTCAATCAAAAAAGTGAAAGTAAATTATCAAGCAATTGGTTCTGGTGGTGGAATAAGGCAATTAATCAACAAAACAGTAGATTTTGGCGCATCAGATGCTTTTATTTCAGATGAAAATTTAAAAAAATACGGGAATAATATCCTCCACATACCAATATGCATAGGAGCTGTTGTGTTATCTTATAATTTACATGGCAATCCTGCAATTAAGTTAACACCAGAAATTATAAGCAACATATTTTTAGGAAAAATAAAAAAATGGAATAATCCAGCAATAGCCACTATAAATCCAGATATTAAATTACCAGATCAACAAATAGTTGTAATTCACAGATCAGATGGAAGTGGTACCACATTTATCTTTACAGATTATTTGTCAAAAGTTAGTGAAGAATGGGCAAAAAAATTTGGCAAAGGAAAATCTATTAATTGGCCTATAGGACTCGGAGCAAAGGGTAATCCAGGAGTTGCTGGTTTAATTAAACAAATTCCAGGTAGCATTGGGTACATAGAACTTGTATACGCACTTCATAATAATATGTCTTATGCACAGGTTAAGAACAAAAATGAAAATTATATAACCCCTTCAATCCAGAGTGTATCTTATGCTGCAAATATTGAATTACCAGAAGATAGCAGAGTATCTTTAACAAATACTGATGCTGAACAAGGCTATCCAATAAGTGGATTTACCTGGATTCTTACTTATAATGATCTAAGCAATTTAAATAGAAACAAAGCTCAAGAATTAGTAAACTTATTTTGGTGGATGACCCATGAAGGACAAAAATTGGCTGCCCCATTGGAATATGCTCCTTTATCTCCGAAAGCACAATCCATTGCAGAACAAATCATAAAAAAGATTAAATACAATAATGAAATACTATGGAACACAATTTCAAAATAAATAAAGATAGGCTATATTTTAGGGTGATAAATATATCACCCTATTTTCTCATTTTTTTATTAGCAAGTATTTATATAACTTTATTTATATTTTCTTATCCTGCAATAAAACAATTTGGACTGTCTTTTATAACATCTTCGAAATGGGATCCTGTTTTTAATAAATTTGGTTCTCTTGCTTTCATATATAGTACAATAGTAACATCAATACTATCCTTAATAATCTCACTGCCATTTTCCATAAGCCTGGCTATTTATCTCGGTTTCTACAAAAAAGAAGGTAAAATAGCAGAATTTCTTAAAACTGTTATAGAACTTTTAGCAGGAATGCCTTCTGTTATTTATGGATTCTGGGGATTATTTGTATTTGTTCCTCTGATGAGAAATTTAGAAATAAAATTAGGAGTATTACCATATGGTGTTGGTATTGTAAGTGCTTCTATAATCTTAGCAATAATGATAATCCCATACACTACTATAATAAGCAGAGAAGTAATATCTTTAGTACCTAATGACTTAATAGAAGCATCATATTCCTTAGGCGCTACAAAATATGAGACAATAAAAAACGTAGTATTCCCATATTCTTTATCTGGAATATTTGCTGGTGTATTATTATCTTTTGGAAGAGCAATAGGCGAAACTATGGCTGTGACAATGCTAATAGGAAATGCAAATTCTATCCCCCAAAGCCTATTTGGCCCTGGAAATACTATGGCAAGTGTAATTGCAAATGAATTTACAGAGGCAACTGGAGATATTCATTTATCTTCATTATTCCTTATTGGTTTACTGCTGCTAATTATAACTTCTATTTTCAATTTACTTGGTAGAGTGGTTATTAATAAATTTAAAATCGAAGGATGAAAAATTGGCATTAATAAAGAAAATAATTAAGGATAAACTTTTCCAAACCATTATATTTCTCTTTTCAGTTTTGACTATAGTGCCTTTATTTTTTATATTATTTTATATAATAAAAAAGGGATTTTCCGTCATTAATTTAAACTTTTTATTCTCAATCACTACCTCAACAGGGCACGACACAATATTTAGGGCAATAATTGGTAGCTTGTTTATAATCATTTTAGCTTCTCTAATTGCGATACCTCCCGGAATTATTACCGGCATTTATTTATCAGAAAATAAAAAAAACAAATTGGCAAGTATCATACGTCTACTTACAGAAATTCTACAAGGATTACCGTCAATCGTAATAGGAATTTTAGCTTATCTATGGTTTGTCAAGCCTATAAAAACATTTTCAGCGCTATCTGGTGCTATTTCATTATCCATTATAATGTTACCTATAATAGTAAGATCAACTGAAGAAACCTTAAATTTGATTCCTATTTCTTTAAAAGAAGCATCTCTTGCATTAGGAGTACCATATTACAAAACAATGATAAAAGTTATACTCCCTGCTGGTATAAGTGGTATCTCTTCTGGAATATTACTCAGCATAGCAAGAATTGCTGGAGAAACAGCACCATTACTTTTTACAGCATTTGGTAATCCCTATTTAAGTTTTAATATATTAAAACCGACTGAAACTTTACCTCTGCTAATTTTTAATTATGCAACAAGTCCTTATGAAAAATGGCATCAAATAGCATGGGGCGCTTCCTTCGTTTTAATTGTTATTGTATTTATTTTGAATATATTAGCAAGACTTGGGAGTAGAAAATGGAAAGTGAAATTTTAAAAATAGAAAATTTTAATTTTTTTTATGATGAAAAACAAATTCTAAAAAATATAAACTTATCAATATATAACAAAAAAGTAACCACAATCTTAGGACCTTCTGGTTGCGGTAAAACAACTCTTCTAAGAAGTATAAATAGAATGAGCGAATTAAACCATAATGCAAAAACAGAAGGTGCAATTTATCTTAACAAAGAAAACATTTACAAGATAAATCCTATAAAATTAAGACAAAAAATTGGAATGGTTTTTCAAAGACCAAATCCATTTCCTACTATGACTATATTTGATAATGTAATTGCTGGATATATATTAAATGGCATTAAAATATCAAAAGAAAGAAAACACCAAATAGTAGAAAAAACATTAAAAGATGTGGGACTCTGGGATGAAGTAAAAGACAATTTATTTAAAAAAGGGACCAATCTCTCTGGTGGACAGCAACAAAGACTCTGCATTGCCCGTACCCTTGCAATGAAACCAGATGTGATATTATTAGATGAACCAACATCTGCTTTAGATCCCAAAGCTACAGTTAAAATAGAAGAGCTAATATCAAAACTAAAAAATCAAGTCACTATTATTTTAGTAACTCATAATATAGCTCAAGCTGCCCGCATATCTGATTATACTGCTTTTTTATATTTAGGAGAATTAATAGAATATGGCAAAACTGAAGAAGTTTTTACAGTACCAAAAAATAAAAAAACAGAAGAATATTTAGGTGGAAAATTTGGATAAGGAGAACTCTTATGTTAGAAGAAAAAATTAAACAATTAACATTTAGCATAAACGATTTCTGCCAATTATCACGAAAAATGATAGAATTATCATTAGATGGCTTAATTGAAAATAAAAAATCATTTTTACATGAAGTAATTGAAAAATATGAACCAAAAGCAAATCGACTGGAAATAGAAATAGATAATTTATGCACAGTCATAATAGCCCAATACGAGCCAAAAGCTAAAAATTTAAGAAAAATCTTAATGATTATGAAAATGAATAATGACCTTGAAAGAATATGCGATCATGCTGTGAATATTGCTCAAAGTGCTGAATATCTAATTAAAAATGCCCCTTTAAAACCCTATCTCGATTTACCTATAATGGCAACAAAAACAATAGAAATGCTAAATGATAGTTTTAAAAGTTTTTATAAAGAAGATACCAAATTAGCAGAAAATGTTTGTTCAAGAGATAATATAGTTGATAATTTAAATGAACAAATAACAAGAGAACTTATCACATATATGACTGCTGCCGAACCTGATACAATAAAAAAAGCACTGGAAATAATTAAAATAACAAAAAATCTGGAAAGAATAGCTGATTTATCCACAAATATTGCAGAAGATGTGATATATTATGTAGAAGGAGAAAATATCAAACACAAATATAATACTGAATAGAACAAATTCATAATAAAAAAATATTTATAAACAAAATTTTATTGATTTTTTTTTAATAATATATATTATAGTTATGTAAAACATCTAAATAAAAAAAGTTAAAGGAGAAGAAAATGACTCTTTTGAAAAACAGTTTAATAGGGAAAATATTATTAATTATTCTTATAGGATTATTTTTATTTCTCACAATAATAAATTTATATACAATATCAAAATTTAAAACAAATACTGAACAAACAATAACAGAAATTCGAGATTTAGTTCATAACCAGGAAAGACAAAAACTTAAAGATTTAGTTTATAGTATTATTAATTTAATGGAAAAGAAATATGAAGAGTTGAAAAAAAAGGGATTACAAGATGAGGAAATAAAATCTCAATTACTTGATTATATAGAAAAAATAAGATATACAAATAAAGGATATTTTTGGATTAATGATTTTACCCCTGCAATGGTATACCATCCTATAAGTAAAAAATTAAATGGTCAGGATTTAAAAAATTTCAAAGATCCAGATGGTATATATTTATTCAATGAAATGGTAAAAGTTTGCAAAACAAACGAAGAGGGTTTTGTAGATTATAAATGGCCGAAACCAGGTAAAAAAAGTCCTCAACCAAAATTTTCCTTTGTAAAAACATTCAAACCCTACAACTGGATAGTTGGAACTGGTACTTATATAGATGATTTAAATGATAAAATAAAAACTCAACAAAATAAAATAAAACAATCTTCAAATAATATTATTAAAAATATCGTAATAGGTTCTATCATATTATTTTTATTTATTTTAGTAATACAGTTTATATTACTAAATAAAATTTTATTGACTCCTTTAAAAGAAATAAGTTTAAAATCCAAGACATTAGCAGAAGGGAAAGGAGATCTTACTATAAAATTTGATATAAAAACAAAAGATGAAATAGGAGAACTCCTACAAGCACAAAATAATTTTCTTAATTTTCTGAGAAATGTTATAAGGGAAATTAGAAAATCCACTACAAATTTAGATGGTGATTTAGAGGTTTTAGAAAATTTACGGATTAATTTAGAAGAAATTGTAAATAAAGCTTCTGAAATAATAACAAATTCTATTAACAAAATCGAACAGATAATAGAATATTCTAATAATATTGCAAATAATCTCAAAAATTCAGAAAATAAAATTCAAGATGGCTACCAATATTCATTAGAAGGACAAAATATTTTAGAAGAAGTAAAAATTAATATGAGAAAAATTAATGCTTCTACCTCTGGCTTATCGAATTTAATCGGAAGATTACAACAGTCTTCACAAACTATAATAGAAATGTTACAGGTAATACAGGAAATTTCAGAACAAACAAATTTATTAGCATTAAATGCGGCTATAGAAGCAGCACGTGCTGGTGAATCAGGTAGAGGATTTGCAGTAGTTGCTGATGAAGTAAGGAAATTATCAGAAAAAACTGCAGCTTCAACAAATAGAATATCAGAAATTGTTCAAACATTGAATAAAGATATAGACAATGTTTCAACAAACATGAATAAAACAATTTCTTTAGTAGATAGAGGAGTAGGGTTAATAAATAATACTTATACAAATTTTGAAAATATTCTAAATTCAAATAAAGAAATAAAAAATAATCATGAAAATATAGAAAAAACAATAAAAATGGAAATTTCATTTATCAATGAATTAAATCATATAATTAATGAATTATCCGATAACTTTGTAAAAATTGAAACAGAAATTAATAATCTCTCCGCTGTAATAGAAAAAGAATCTCAGCAAACAGCAAATTTAGATCAACTTGTATATAAATTCAAAATATAGAAGAGATTTTTAAAGAATTTAGCTTTTATAATATCAATTCTCCCGTATAATTTTCCTCTATCGGGAAAAAAATTCCAACTATTTTTACATAATATAAAGAATATAAACAAGTTACATACTGGCATAAATATTGCTTAATTTATTTTTCACAAAAAAGGAGATGTTATGGTAGATAAATTGCTCTATAAAAATACACCTCTACCTGTTTTGGAAAAATCATTAGATGCATATGCATTAAGACATAAAGCCATATCTTCAAACATAGCAAATATTAATACCCCCGGCTATCGAAGAAAAGAAGTCAAATTCGAAGAAGAACTAAGAGATGCTTTACACAAAGAAAAGATAAGAGGATATAAAACAGATCCTAAACACCTAAAAATAGGACGGCCTTTAATAGAAGAAGTAAAACCTGTAGCATTTACCCCTGATGATCCCACCACTCCTTCTGGTGAAAACAATGTAGATATTGATGAAGAAATGGTCAAATTAGTTAATAACCAAATCAGATTTTACTATGCAGCAAAATTAAGCAGTCTTTCTTTTAACAAATTAAGATCTGCAATAAAAGGGAAATAAAGGAGAATAAAGAATGGAAATAGGAAGCATTTTCACATCAATAGATATCAGCGCATCTGGGCTTAAAGCTCAGAGAAAAAAATTAGAAATAGCCTCTGAAAATATTGCAAATGCAGAAACAACAAGAACAGCAGAAGGCGAACCTTATAGAAGAAAAATAGTCATTCTAAAAGAATCAAAAGAAAAAATCAAATCCGCTGTTTTATCAAGCAAAGAGTCTATAAAACCTACATTAACAAATCCAAAACATCTTCCTATACCGGAACATTTTGATTTGAAAGATGAAGCGATTTCTAAAGGTGTAGAAGTTGACGATATAGTAAAAGACGATTCTCCATTTAGATTAGAATATAATCCTTCTCATCCTGATGCTGATGAGAATGGATATGTTAAGATGCCAAATGTGAATGTAATAAATGAAATGATAGATATAATGACTGCAACAAGGGCTTATCAAGCAAATGCAACAGCATTAAATGCAGCAAAACAAATGGCACTAAAAGCACTGGAGATCTAAAAATGAAACAAATGCTATTTTTTATAATTATATTGCTTTTATCATATACTTATTTATATAGTAATGAAGAATATATATTGGCAAATATTATAAAAAATAGCTATGACAAAAACGAACTGAAAGAAATTCTATTCTCTTCTTTAGATTTTCCTGTATCGAAAAAACACAAGCACAACCCGGGAACTCAAAAACAAGAACTAAAGCAAAAAATTTCCACTGAAACAATCTCTAAAATAAAAAAAGAAATTGAAATCAATTCAAAAAAAACAATAACAAATCGTAAAACAAATGCGTTAAGCAAAATAATACTTGACAGAATAAAAAGATATAATAACATTATTAAAAGAAAGAGTAAAAAATATAATTTAGATGAAAATTTTGTAAAAGCTATTATTTATGTAGAATCTGCAGGCAAAAAAAAGGCAGTATCTCGAAAAGGAGCAATGGGTTTAATGCAAATTATGCCATCTACTGCTGCAACATTAGGACTAAAAAATCCTTTCAATCCCACAGAGAATATAGAAACTGGATGTAAATTATTATCATTATTGAAAAAATTTTATCAAGATGATGATTTCTATGTTTTATGGGCATACAATGCTGGAATCAATAGAGTTGATAAAAATATTCTACCAAATGAAACAAGAAATTACATTATAAACATAAAAAGAGTTCAAAATTTACTTAAAAAAGGATAAAAATATGGACAATTTAGAAATTAGAAATCAGTTATTAAATCAATTAAAAGAAATTAATAGATTAAGAGAATCCGGAAATAAAGTAGAATTACAAAAAGCTAAAGGCAAATTTGAAGATATATTCAAACAATTTATCAATGATGTTAATGATTTACAACAAGTTGCTAAAGAATCAATTGAAAAATTATCAGCTGGTGAAATAACAGATGTCCATCAGGTGATGGTTGCCGTTGAAAAAGCCGGGATAGCTTTTGATCTAATGATGGAAATAAGGAATAAAATGATTGAAGCATATCAGGAAATCATGAGAATGCAGATTTAATAGGGGGAAAAAATGAATGAGCTTCTGAGTAAATATATAAATGAGCTAAAGGAAATCTGGCATAGACTAACAAAAACTCAAAAAATCTTTCTTGGAGCTATAGTCGGTTTTTTTATAATAATCTTTTTAGTCCTCCTATTATGGTCTGGTTCTTCGAGTTATAAGTTGTTGTATTCCAATTTATCTACCACAGATTTACAAAAAATTCAGGAATATTTAGATAGTAAAAAAATTGAATATAAAATAGAAGACAATGGCACATCTATATATGTAAAAGGTAATATAAGAGATAAATTAAGAATAGAAATAAGTGATCATTTCCCTAAATTTGATTTAAAAGGATGGGAACTATTTGATAATCAAAGTATAGGACTAACAGATTTCACACAAAAAGTAAATTACAAAAGAGCATTAGAGGGGGAACTTGCTCGAACAATAAATCATTATGAACAAATTAAATACTCAAAAGTATTTTTAACAATACCCAATAAAAGCTTATTTGTAGAAGAAGAAAAAGAACCCACAGCTGCAGTAAATATAATGCTAAAAAATCCAAGAATGGGAGCTTCTAAAGAATTAGTTAGCTCTATACAATTACTTGTTGCCAGATCAGTGGAAGGTTTAAAACCGGAAAATGTGGTAATAAGCGATTTTTATGGCAAACTTCTAACAGAAGATATTGAAAGTGACCCATTAGCAAAAATATCAGCAACTCAGTTCAAAATAAAAAAACAAGTTGAGGAAGCCTTAGAGAAAAAAGCACAAGCGATCCTCGATAAGATGCTTGGCAAAGGAAATTCAATAGTAAAAATTTCTGCTGAACTGGATTTTGATCAGGTAAATAAACATATAGAAAGTTATGACCCTGATAGAGTAGCTACAAGAAGTGAAGAATCTAATAATGAGCAAACAGGGGAAACAGAAAGTGTTCAACATACTATTACCAATTACGAAATAAATAGAGTAGTCGAAAATGTTGTAAATTCTGTAGGGGATATAAAAAGATTAACAGTTAGTGTCTCATTAAATTACAAAAATACAAAAGATCAGAAACTCATTCCTTTTGAAGCACAAGAGCTTTCAAATATTGAAAATATAGTAAAAAATTCTGTTGGTTTTGATGAGAAAAGAAACGATCAAATTGTTGTGACCAGTTACCCCTTTGATACCTCAGTAATGGAAAAAGAATTAGCGGAGATAAAAAGAGCAGAAAGAGAACAGTTAATTCTATCAATTGCTAAAAGATTTTTCATTGTTATATCATTATTAATAATTATACTATTTTTGAGAAATTTAATCAAACAATTTGTTAATAAATATCTTGCTGAAGAAGAAGAGGAAGAATTGCCAGCAATTGAAGAGGAACCTATTATTGAGCCAGAATTATTAGAAATGAGAAAAAGAAAAGAAGAATTTTTAAATCAGGTTCTATCTTTATCTGAAACAACGCCTGAGGAAATTGCAAAATTACTTAGAACCTGGTTATTAGAAGATATAAAACCGGGAGAATAAAATGGGAAAAGAAAAAATGGAAAATAATACTGTTGATGAAAGCCAAGATGAGCTTTTAAAAAAATATCAATCTGAAAAAAGTGGTTCAGAAGATATAGATCTTTCCAAAATATCAGGAGCAAGAAAAGCGGCTATTTTATTAGTTGCACTTGGAACATCTCTTGCATCTGAAGTTATGAAATACCTGACAGAAGATGAAATTGAAACAATTACTTTAGAAATAGCAGAGCTTCACAATGTTTCAAGTAAATTAAGAGACGCTATAATAGAAGAATTTACACAAATGGTATTAGCGAAGGAATACATTGCCCAGGGTGGTATTGATTATGCTAAACAAATATTAGAACAGGCATTGGGACATCATAAAGCAATGGAAATTATCAATAGAATTCAAAGCACAATGCGAAAAGAAGGGTTCAAATTATTACGTGAAGTTGACCCTGTTCAATTATCTGAATTTGTTAGAAAAGAACATCCACAAACTATAGCATTAATTCTTGCAAATTTGAATCCTGTTCAGGCTGCAGCAATATTATCAGAAATTCCAGAAAAACTACAAGTAGATGTTGTTACAAGGCTTGCAACATTACAAAGAATATCTCCGTCAATTATAAATGAGGTAGAAGAAATATTAGAATCTCAGATTAAAACACTATTTGGCCAGGTTGATGTTAATATTCCTGGCGGCGTACAGTTAGTTGCTCAAATCTTAAATTCAACTGATAGAGCAACTGAAAAAAATGTTATGTCTACACTGGAAAGAACACACCCTGATCTGGCATTGGAAATCAAACAGCTTATGTTCGTATTTGAAGATATTTTATTGCTTGATGATAGATCTGTCCAGCGTGTGCTCAAAGAAGTAGACATGAAAGAACTATCTTTAGCATTAAAAGGCACAAGTGCTGAAGTTCAAGAGAAAATATTTAAAAATATGTCCTCACGTGCTGCTCAAATGATTAAAGAAGATATGGAATTTATGGGACCTGTAAAAGTAAAAGATGTAGAAGAAGCTCAACAAAAAATCGTTGATATAATAAGAAGATTGGAAGAAGAGGGGGAAATTGTAATATCTGGAAGAGGTGGTAGTGAAGAAATCATTGAGTAATGTGATAATTACATCTTCAAAAAAAAATAAAGAAATTATTGCAAAAGGATATGATATAAAAATTATAAATAAAATAGATCTTTATCGAAACTATATTAAACGATTAGAGAATAAAATAGATAAACTAAACAAAGAAAAAGAGCAAATTAAAAAATCACTCCAACAACAATATAATGATGAATTAAATAAAACAAAAAAAGAATATAAAAAAATCTTAGATCAAAATATAGAAATGGCTTATGAAGATGGCATAAAAAAAGGCATAGAAAAAGGAAAAATCGAAAAAGAAGAAGAACTTAAAGAATTATTTATAAATGCTCAAAATTTAATTAATGAAATAACTTCGAAAAGAGACAAACTATTATCTTCAGCATCCGAAGATGTATTAAAACTTTCTATTGCTATTGCAAGAAAAATTATGAAAGTAGAACCACATATCAATAAAAAAGTAGTCAAACAGGTTACCATTTCTGCCTTAGAAAAAATAATAGATAAAAGCAAAATCATATTACACCTTCATCCGCAAAGCATAAGTACAATAGAAAATAGTATGAATGAAATTTTAATAAAATTCAAAGATCTGCCAAAAATCGAAATAGTAGAAGATAAATTAGTCGGTCCAGGTGGCTGTATAATTGAGACTAACTCAGGTTTTGTTGATGCAAGATTAGAAACACAGCTTCAAAAAATACAAGATAAAATATTCTTAGAACTAAAAAAGGAAGTTTAATGTTAGATATAAAAAATATTTTAGAAGAAATTGATAAAATTGATACAATAGAACCTATTGGACAAGTAGCACAAATTACCGGATTGGTTGTAGAATCTATAGGTCCTGTATGTTCAATAGGAGAAATATGTGAAATACATACACGTACTAATGGGAAAATTTTAGCAGAAGTCGTAGGATTTAAACAAAATAGATTAGAACTTATGCCTTTAGGTAATTTATACGGAATAAGTCCCGGAGATAAAGTAATTACAACCAATAAACCACTCAGCATAAAACTCAGCACAGATCTACAAGGTAAAATATTAGATGGGCTGGGAAATATAATAAATAAAAAGGAAAATAATATTAATATAGAAGAAATAAGAACCATAGTAGGCTCGCCACCTGATGCTCTAAAGAGGCCAAGAATTAATAAAATAATCTCCACAGGTGTTCGCGCTATTGATGGGATACTAACATTAGGGCAAGGACAACGTGTTGGGATTTTTGCAGGAAGTGGTGTTGGGAAAAGCATGTTATTGGGAATGATCGCAAGAAATTCTTCTGCTGATATAAATGTTATTTGCCTGGTGGGAGAACGTGGAAGAGAAGTAAATGATTTTATTGAAAAAGATTTAGGCACTGAAGGAATGAAAAAATCAGTTGTGGTAGTTGCAACATCTGATCAACCATCAATAATTAGAGTTAAAAGTGGCCTTGTTGCTACTACTATAGCCGAATTTTTCAGAGATAAAGGATATAATGTTATGTTTATGATGGATTCTGTCACCAGAATTGCAATTGCTCTACGTGAAATAGGATTGGCAATAGGCGAACCACCTACTACAAAAGCCTATACTCCATCGGTATTTGCTTTTTTGCCTGGACTATTAGAAAGAGCGGGAACTTCTCCAGCAGGAAGTATTACTGGAATATACACCGTACTTGTAGAAGGAGAAGATATGGAAGATCCTATTGCTGATCATGTCAGAAGTATATTAGATGGACACATAGTATTAACTCGAAAACTTGCGAATAAAAAGCATTTTCCAGCAATTGATGTTCTACAAAGTGTAAGCAGATTGATGATAGATATTGTCCCCGATGAACATTACCAATTAGCATCGAATTTAACAAATTATTTAGCAAGATATTATGAAATAGAAGACCTTATAAATATTGGTGCTTACATACGTGGCAATAATAAAGAAAATGATAAAGCAATTGAGCTCTTCCCTAAAATTGAGCAGTTTCTAAGACAACATTATAAAGAAAATTCAAACTACGAAGAAGCATTGCAAAAATTAAAAGAAATTTTCAAATAATCATATAAGTTATGGCAAAATTTAAATTTCGTTTCAATGAAATCCTCGAATTAAAACAAGAGATGGAGCATCAAAAAAAAATAGAACTTGCAAATATTAATAAAAAATTAATGGAAGAAAAGGAAAAATTAAATGACTTAGAATCTAAATTAGAAAAAATTTTCAGTAAAATGAAAAAAGAATTAACTGGAATAATAAAAATAAACAACTTAAATGCTTACTATTCTCAGATTGCTTATTACCTGAATATTATAGAACAACAAAAAATTTTTATTAAAGAATTGGAAAAACAACAAAACATAAAAAAAAATGAGTTAATTAAAGCTCTTCAAGAAAGAAAAGCTTTTGAAATTTTAAAAGAAAAACAATATGTAAGATGGAAAAAAGATTTACTAAAAAAAGAACAAGCTTTTTTGGATTTTGTAGGAATAGTAAAAAAACATAACGATGGGGCCAAAATCAATGAAATTAATTGAGAAATTGATGTGGTTTATCTTTATAATAACTATAATCTCTTTATACTTCATATATAAAATTGGATTGTATAAAAACATATTTGTCTCAAAAAAGGAAAAATATGCTTATAAAAAGGAAAATTTTTCTAATATTAACATAAAATATGACAGCTTACAAAAAATATTAGATTCAATAAAAATCGAAAAAGAAAGATTATCAACCTTAAAATATAATTATAATGTCAACCTAACAAAATATTCTCAGCTGAAAAAAACTATAAAGGATTTGAAAAAATGAAATTCTTTATAAAATTTCTAATTTTTCTATTTATTCTATCATTAGGCTACTTTCTCTATTTAACAGGTGTATGGGATAATTTAATAAAACCTAAAGTATATAATTTTTTTGAAATAAATGAAAGAACTGGCAGTACTTTTTTAGATTCTGTTGCCAACGCAAAAAAGCAAATATACCCAGTGAATAAAATAAAAAAAGAAATCGATAGTTCTACTCAGGAACAAAAAATGCAGGAATCTATATTCAAAAAGGAAAGGGAAAAGTTGGAAGCTTTAAGAACTGAAATAGAGTCTTTAATGACAACTGAAAAAAAAACATCTCCTGAGAACTTTAAAAAACTTGCCAAAATATACGAAAATATGCAACCCAAAGAAGTTGCTATATTAAGCGAAAATTTAAGCGATACTCTACTCGCCAATATTTTATTAAACATGAACATAAAAAAAGCCGGGAAGATTATGGGGGAAATCAGCAAAAAAAATCCTAAGAAAGGAGCAATTCTATCTAATTTAATTGTGAATCTTAAAACAAAGAAGTAAAAATGTTAATTAATTTTTTATCCCCGGCTATTTCTCTTAATAAAAAAAGTACATCAAAAATAAAAATTAACACCACAGATAGCAATAATTCTGAATTTTCTAAAATCTTTATAAACCAACATAACAATAATCAAGCTAATGCCAAAGATATACCAAAAAATATTATTATAAAACTTGAGTATGACGATAAATTTGAATTTTTTAGCTACGATTTCAAAAACAAAAATATCTTAAAAATAAATAAAAACTATTTAAAAGCACTTCATAATATAAATGAAAATTCGCAAAAAATATTAACTATTAAAGTAAAAAATAATACTTTTATTATAAAAAATCATTCTGACATTTTAAATAAAATAAATAAAAATGAGTTCCATTTTATCTTAAAGCAACTTGTAAAAAAATATTCTACAAATAATAAAGAACAAACAAATCATAATCATTATATTAAAGAAAATCCTATCTCTAAAAATATATCATCGACTGAAAGTAAAAATAATTCCTGGCAGGAATTATCAAATTCTACAGAAAATGTAAAAGGTTCACAAAAAAAATTAATTAATAAAGAAAAAACAAAAAATATTACTAACTTTAACATAGATGAACAAATATATAATTTAGCTATAAAAAAAGATAGCAAAAATAACTCTGATAGTATAACAAATTCTGAAACTATAACAAATAATCATAACGAAATAAATATTCCCAATAGTAAAAAAAATATAATATCCAATACGGATATAAAAAATAATAACTCAAGCCAAAAACAACAACATAATCCTAATTTAAAAGAAAATATTCTACAGTCCAATAATATTCAAAATAATAGCCAACATAACAAAACATCGAGTTTTATTAAAAAACAAACTTACTCAAATATAATAGATAATGAAAGTATTAACACCCTTTACAATAACAACCAAAAAAATAATAACATAATAGAAAAACAAGAAAATCATTTTCCTACTTTAAAAAAGAAAATATTTTCCCCAAATAACATCGTTAATATAAAAAATATCACTTCCCCAACTTCAGATAACAAAAAAAATCATAATATCCAAAGTTCTGAGAAAACAAATACTTCTCAAAATAATTATACTACATCCTATAATAAAAATTTTATTCTTGAAACTTTAAAAAATCCTCAACAACAAAATAAACAAAAAGAACCAGTAAAAAATATATACTCAAAGCAAACTCAAATAGTAAATAAAAAAATTGAATTAAAAAATAAAAATACAACTATCATTAATAATTTTAATAAAATAAATAAAACTAAACAACACATAGATAAGACTCTGCACCATCATAAGCAAATCAAACATACTATCCAAATATCAAAAAACGATATTGATAAAGCAGAGAAAAATTTAATAACAAAAAGTACAAATAACAAAAATATAGAGAGCCAAAGCTTATTAAATTTAAATAAAACAAAAAAGAAAATTTCAATCAAACATAACACAATAAGTAATACAAAAACAATTATTCAAAAAAAAGTTCCATATAATCAAAAAACAATTAACATCTCCCCTCTTTCTGAGAAAAAAACGGGTGTTAAGAATAAAAGCTCTTTCTTAAACAATAGCAATAATACAAATCCTAACAAACCAACACATCACATATTAAATATAAACAAAAAGAAGCTGGGAACAAATACCTCCAACATTATTAATACCAATGGGAAAAACCTTGATGAGTTAATTAATAAAAAAGAGATACCTCAAAAAACTAAAATCAATAGTCAAATATTAAATAAAAATATTATTAATAAGGAAAATATTTCACATAAAGAACAAATTAAAATAGAAAATAAAAATACAACAAATCTTAATATCTCTCACAACAAAAAAATACAACAAAACAAATCTAACAATACCATTAATAAGGATTTAAAAGAAAATATAATTCATGAATCTAAAAATCAAAGAGAGAAATCAAATACAACAATCAAAGAAGTTCAATCTCCTCTGCAACAAAAAGATTCAAAAAATAAAAACTCAAATAATAACATCAAACAGGAACATAAAAACAGTATAAATAATACTGAAAATAATAAATATAACAATGGACAATTTCAAAACATTAAAACCAATGTTAAACAAAAAGAAAATAATAATGTAGATATTATAA
>Ga0164318_10000434_pt1 | contig 31676 bp, 35 predicted proteins | sample GuaBasSedimGuay9_FD_113734 | JGI IMG/M metagenome (GOLD analysis project Ga0164318, IMG submission 113734) | Subseafloor sediment microbial communities from Guaymas Basin, Gulf of California, Mexico - Guay9, Core 4571-4, 0-3 cm | ecosystem: Environmental > Aquatic > Marine > Hydrothermal vents...
AGATGCATTAGTAATAGCACTAGCTAAAAAACTTAATTGCAAGGTGTTATTTTCTCATAGAGAGAAAGAACTAGTTAAAGAAATCAAAAAGAAAAAGTTTGATGTTGAAATACTCTTTTTGGAAGATTATATAGAGTCTTAAGAAATTAATTTCTCAAGGAAATTTACGGAAATAATAACTAATTCAATTTAAAAAAGAATCGATAAACACGCATCTTTTCGTCTAAATAAACCAAATTATAAGTTAGTAATAATCTGACTAAAGAAATCTATTTGTACGACATTCCTAGTAGACGATACTGTCAAGAAAAATGCCTATTATTTTTAGTTAATTCTAACTTATTTTTTTATTTTAGTGGAAAATTTAATAAATATCAATTAATTGATAACTTAACTTGGCCAGCAAAACTTGCTTAAATTTAATATGAAAGCCGTTGGTGCAGGTTAATGAGGACAACGACAATATTTTCTTTATTAGTTTTGTTATTGTTAATTACAAGTCAAGGTATAGTGATGAGTAACTTTCGTGTAAAATTATTTGCCATAAGTCCTGTGGAATATATGAAACAATCGAGCGTAACCTATAATGATGGATATAATCACATCCAGATAATTGGCAAACATTGGGTGATGAACGAGACTCTTACTGTATCCTCTACTGATATTGTTGAAATAATCAATTCAACATTAGATTTTAGCAATGTAGATACTGACTCAGGATTAATCGTTAACTATGGAACCCTTATAATAAACAATTCACGCATAATTTCAGATTTAAGTAAAGATTACACATATGCAGTTAAAAGTGAAGGAAACCTAACTGTAATTAACAGCTCTTTTGAAAACAAAAAGTTGCTTGTTGATTTTAACAAACGAACTGTAATTACGATTTATGCTATATTACAGCAAAATCAAGCAACAGTATTTTACGGCAATTATTTTGAGAATTATACATCGGCCTTTAAAGTAGATAACGCTAAGGTTGAGGTTATTCACAATAATACGTTTGTTAACTGTCCCTTTGGTATTGAGATTTTTGCAAGTAATCTAATTATTAGTAATAACACATTCATAAATTCAATCGCTGCAGGAATTTCAGGCTCTGGTCCTAATGTGACTGTTCAAAATAATTACTTGTTTAATGATAGAAACCTGTTACAGACCGATGTAGACCTTTTCGGTGATATAACAAAAGGTATCGATATCTCTGGTTCACAGAACCATATTATTAATAACACAATTATTAATACGTTCAAGAGTATAGTTACATTTGACTCCGATCATGTTATTGTTGAAAGAAATCGAATTGATACTACTGGTGCTACTGAAGGAGAAATTCAAGCCGAGGGGTCTGATTACCTTGTTTATAGAAACAACTACATAACAAACCAGTGGGACTCAATAGAAATCTATAATTGCCGTCATCTGCTGATTGAAGGAAATTACATTGAGAACGGTGTTACCGCAATAAGAGTAGAGCGTGTAGATGAATACGGCGGTGTGGACCCTCTTAATGTCACAATCCAGTACAACATTGTAACAAACTCTGGGTTTATTGGTATTGAGCATGGCATAAACGTGAAAATACAACATAATGTCTTGAACAGCACAGATATAAAACTAACCGAAAACACAGTTAATGCAATAGTTTATAACAATACTGTCTACAAGGGAAATATAATCCTCTTTGATTCTAAGAATATTTTCATATCTAACAACCATATTAAATCCAGTATTATCGGCGTAATCCAACTAAGATGCCAAAATGTTACTTTGTCGAATAATATGATTCTTGGGTTTGGTGAAATTGTTCCAATTCCAGATATTCTTCTTGGGATTGATCTATTCATTATCACGCTTGCAATTATTATAATAATAGCTCTATCAGTGATCTTAATCAAGAGGCGAAGAAAAAGGTAACATATGTATAAAGTAACTAGCGGTATAAATAGAGATGCCTACTTATCTAGTTTAAGGAAACCAAACATGTTTAATATAACAATTTTTTAATGGGTGACTTTAAATATATGTGGGCTAATTATTTTTATTGTGGGATTAATATGCCATCAATAGTTAGTTTGGATAATAGAGGCAGAATTACTATTCCAAAGGAAATAAGATCTAAAATCAAGGCAAAAAGGTTTTTGGTAGTTCTTGACGGGAAAAATATAGTTTTAATTCCTGTATCAGATATTGAACGATTGAAAGGAAGCCTAAAGATACCATGGAGCATAGAAGAGCTCGAAGAAGCAGGTGAAGAATTTGTCACAAAAAGATCATAGAGACTCCTATATTCTTGATTCAGATGTTTTTCTATCATATTTTAAAAAAGATGACTTATTTCTTTATTCAAATCAAGTTATACAAAAGATATTTAATGGTAGCATTCGGGCTTATGTTTCGTCAATAATTTATGATGATATATGTGCTGCATTGTTGTCTAAAAATGTGAATGTTGATGAGATAATTTCAGTCATTGCTGGATTATCAGCTATACCTCATATTTCATTGCCAATAACACCAGAGATAACCATTACTGCCTTACTTTTATATAAGCGTTTTAAAGGTTCAAGAAAATTACATTATTTTGATAGTTTTCATGTTTCCACAAGTTTATATTACAAATACCCATTAATTACAAGTGACAAGTTTATTATCGACAATAAAGATAAATTGGGAATTAATGTGGTGGATTTGCGAAGTTTTAAACATACGACAAAAGATAAATAAGACTATGATTGTTTTTGTTTTGTTATTTCTGGCTTTATAATTTTTTGTATTTTTTCTGGTAACGAGTCAATGCTAAAGTTTTTGAGTATATCTGAGAAGTCTACTGAGTTGTATGTGTTCCAGAAGAGTACTGGTCCTTCACCTTCTCTTTTTACAAAATCTACCAGAGCAGCAAATGTTTTTCCTGTATAAACTGGTTCGAGCTTTATATTTTCAGTCCTTTCTAGTAGTGAGATTGCACTTAGCCCCTTCTGAGTGGGTGCACCATAACCTTTGCCAAGATATTCTTTTAGTAGAATTACATCTTTTTCCTCTACTTTTACATCGGGAACATCTTTTGAATAAGATCTCAACAGATTTAAGGCCTTATTTGCAAGCTTAGCTATGAACTCTGGTTGTGTTCGTTTCATGGTTGATACCTTTACTCCCATAATGTTTACGTCTAAGTCGAGAAGTTTTTTACCAAGTAGTAAGCCAGCATAGGTGCCAGCAGAACCCACAGCCACGAAAATATTCCTTGGCATCGGTGCTTCGCCATTTTCAACTTGTTTCTTTAATTCGAACATTGCATCGACAAAGCCAAGTACACCACGTTCGCTTGAAGCCCCAACTGGAACTTTATATACGTCCTTTTTGGTTAAAATATGCCAATATGTCTTCAATGTGGCCATTAATGGACTACTTGCGTATGAAATGTATGTCCCGAAATGAGTCATTAAATAAAGATTGTTTAGTACATGTTGTGTGATTGGTTGGTATGATAAAATCCCAATCGTTTTAAGACCAAAGGCCTTAGAGTGTATTGTCATAGCTAAAACTTGATTAGAACCTAATCCGCCATAAGTCAAAATCCACTTTTTGCCTTTGCTAAGTGCATCTGCTATAACAAACTCAAATTTCCTGATTTTGTTACCACCATATTTGTTAGAGGTCTGGTCATCTCTCTTAATCCAAATACCATCAAAACCTAGAAAAGAGCTCAATTTTTCAAGCCTGTGGATTCTTGTGGGAAAATTTCCAATTGGTACCCACGGCAAACCTTCTATCTCATACTCTTCAAAAAACCAAGGTTTATCTCTCAAGTGAAGAGTCACCTCATACAAATTTAGAAGCAATGCGTATCATTTTATGTAGATTATCAGCTACTTACTTATAAAGGTTAAATTTGCGGCCAAAGAACTTAAGTAAATATCATAAGGTACATGTCTCTAACGTTACTATAGGTTCACTATGAGCAAGTTATTTCATGAATTATCACTTTATGGCTTTAAGTTACCTGCCACAAGAAAATTATTTTAAATTCAAATGTGAAACCATAATAAATGTGTATGGATTGTAAAGGCATGATTTTAGAAAAATCCACTGTTATTTTAATATCCTCTCCTGAATTTGCGAAGCACTTTGAAGAGATATAACGAAAAATATTGGAAAATGGGGAGAATCTCATTAGACGAATCAAAGTATAGAAATAGTGATAGCAATTTGGTAATATTAACTAATCCTGATGGGGATTATATCGGGCGTGTGATGATAAATGCAACTAGACATAGGAAGGCATGCGATTTCCCTAATGGTTTTCATGTAATCTTTCTAATTATAGATCCTAATTTTGCAGAGTCTATACAAATTCTAGATAAGGCAGTTCGATATATCAATACACGTAGAACTCTCATTATTGCGACCATTATACCATCTGAAAAACAGAAAATCTTGGAGGTTCTGAATAAAATAAAAGCGGTACAAGACTCAATTAAGCCCTTACTGCCATATCATATGCCTGAGAGTAGAGATTCCGTTATTGATTTGTTTTTGTTGCCTGTTATATCTTTCTGGAGAGGCCATACTGGTGTATTAGATGCAACTGTTAATATTGAATGGACTGATTTTTATTACTGGCTTCTGACAGCAGAATTATCTCTCAGGGATGTTAATGATGTTGTTTATGGTATTTCTGATGCTTTTGAAGAAAAAATTTCTCTTACATGGAGTGTTACTGTAGATGCTGATGCACAAATTTCACGGGTTTATGTTATTATAAATGGTGCTGATGTGAGTATCCTTGATTAAACAAATTTCTCTGGACATAACTATTATTAATTAGATTGTATTCTTATGGTAAAATATTAGTGAAAAATAGTTATATTTAACCATGGTAACTCGCTTTAATGTTATTTTTCATTTTTTTAATATTTCCTCTAGGATTAGCTTGATTCTTGGCAGTTGCTCTTTTATAACCTTCCAGACAATTTCATAATCAACACCAAAATAAAAATGTATAAGCTTATCTCGCATTCTCGCCATACTACTCCATGGAATATTAGTATATTTACGCTTTATTGAGTCTGGTATCTGTTTTGAAGCTTCTCCAATTATTTCTAACTTTCTAACAACCGCACTGCTTGTCTTGTCATCATTAGCAAACTCATCAAAGCTCATATTTTTTATAAAACTCTCTATTTTGTTAATGCAGTCTATTATATCTTTAATATAAAGAAGATAGTTTTTTTCATATTATTATTGCCTCAGTTAAGATTTGTTCTTTTAATTCCTTTCTTATTGCCTTCTTTCTTACTAAATCAACCTTGACTTGTAAAAGCGCTTCTAGGTATCTCTCTAATTCTATAAACTTAAAGAGATCAGGGACTTCTTCAAATTCAACAAAAATATCGATATCGCTGTCTTTTCTTTGCTCCCCTCTAACAAAAGAACCAAAAATACCAATTTCTTTGACTTTATACTTTCTTTTTATTTCATCTTTATGTGCATTTAAAATTCTTTTTATTTCTGTTAGGTTTCTCATTATTTTCATCACGCTTCATTATGCTTATTACTATTTTAATATCTTTCAGATTTATTTTATTAATTTATATACATTACTTTACTTTAGTAAGTCAATAAGTTATAGATTTCCTTACAACTATCTGTTATCTAGGAACTCACAATTTTGTTAGAAAACTATTGGGTATGCGATTAGAGTAGTGATGCTTGCTATTTTAGATTTAAATAGAAAACATTAAAATACAATAAAATAAAAAATTATTATAAAAAATAAAAATTGTTGATAAAAATGAATAAGAAATTTGAAGGAAAAGTAGCTTTAGTAACTGGTGGTAGCTCTGGAATTGGAAGAGCAATCGCACAGGCGTTTGCTAGAGAAGGCGCAAAAGTTGTTATTGCTGATATCAATGTTGAGGGTGACGAGGAAACAGTTAAAATGATAAAGGAAGCTGGTGGAGAAGCTATTTTTGTGAAAACAGATGTTTCAAACGCAAAAGAAGTGGAAGCGCTAATTAAAAACAGTTGAAACTTATGGAAAGCTCGATTTTGCATTTAATAATGCGGGTATTGAAGGAAAAATGGCCCCTACGCATGAATGCATTGAAGAGAATTGGGATCGTGTGATTGATATAAATCTTAAAGGTGTTTGGCTGTGCATGAAATACGAAATACCCGTCATGCTTAAGCAGGGCGGAGGCACAATTGTTAACACAGCCTCTGTTGTGGGTTTAGTTGGATTCCAAGGAATCCCTGCTTACTGCGCATCAAAGGGGGGCATAATTGCACTCACACTTGTTGCGGCATTAGAATATGCCAAAGCTGGAATAAGAGTTAATACGGTTTGTCCTGGCGTTATTCGCACTCCAATGGTTGAACACTTTATTGAAGTAAACCCAGATTTAGAAAAACAAATGGTCGCTTTAGAGCCAATAGGTAGAATGGATAAACCAGAAGAAATTGCAGAAGCAGTTATATGGTTATGCTCAGATTCTGCGTCTTTTGTTACAGGACATGCAATGGTTGTAGATGGTGGCTTAGTAGCATAATAAAACTCTCTAATTACAATAATTTACTGAATGAGAGTCGCTTATGAAATCACTCTTTTTTCCTTTTTTGTTGTATTTGTTAGTCAATGTCATCTACTGTTGCTTTCTTAGTTTTATTTTCATTGGATTTCAAGACTGTGATAAGGAGTGTCAGAAAAAGCGATAGCATAATTAAAGAAAACATCCACAATGCAGCTCCCACGCCGAATATGTCTGATATAACACCTGTTGTCACAGTTCCCAAGAACCCTCCTATTGTACCAATGGACAACAAAAGGCCATATGTGACTCCAAGGACATTTCTATCTACACTCTCAGATAAAGTGTAATACAGACCAGGATAAAGCCCATACAAACATAAACCTAAAACCAAAATATTAATGAAAATCCAAAAGATGTTCCTTGTTTTTAAAATTGCAAATACAAAAGAAAATATGACAAGCATGAATGACGAAGCAAGCAAGGGTTTTATTTCGGTATATTTGTCAATCAAGAAACCAGTGGCAAGACCTCCAATTATCCCCGAAAATGTTGCTGCTGCTAAGATGAGGTTTATTGAAGTTATCTCTAAGCCCTTTGTCGTTAAATATGGCGAGAAGTAAGTATAGAATACTTTATAGCCGGCAGACAATAGTGCATACATTAAGAATACTGCTAATACGTTCCAAGATAAGATTTTACGTATGTTAATCTTGTGCTTTCTTAGCTCTATGCTTGCTTTATTTTCTTTCACTAGTAATGGAAAGATGCTGGAGGCCATTGCCAGAGTTCCAAATATGAGCATAGGTAGCCTCCAGCCACCTAATAATGCAAGATACCCATTAACAGCAAAAATTACAAGAATACCAAAATCACCCATACTACTCTGTATCCCAAGAGCCCCTCCTCTTTCTTTTGTTTCATATAAACTGGATGTTAGAGAGTATCCTAATGGGTGATAAAAACTCGCACCTATGCCAATAATAAGCTGAGCAAAAAGTAGTTCTAAGTATGTTTTTGAAAGTCCTGAAATGATGGTACCGAATCCTACTAGAAAAATGCCAAAGGATAAAAGATTTTTCTTGCCCTTTACATCTGAAATATATCCAAGAGGAAATTGGAGGAAGACCATTGCAAGCGGGATCAATCCAGTCAGCAGGCCAACTTGTGTATATGATAAATTAAACTCAGCTATTATTAGCGGAAGTACTGTTGGGATTAATAGAACATTTGCGTCGTTTATGAAATGTAGGAGTGACATTGCAAACAGTGGATAACTAATTCGTCTAGCCATCATCGTACATCTCAAAAACATTTGTCTTGAATTAATTAATTTCCTTCTTTATTAGAATTTTGATGTTATGACTGTTTTTGCAATCCTTTACTCTTAAAACATCACGAGCTGTGGATATTATAATACATTCCTTTGCACCATATTTTATAGCACCTTCTTTCGCAGCAATAAAAAGCTGAAGGTCATCACTTTTTGGTGGTTCGCCTGTGAATTCAAATCTATACTTATTAAAGTTCGAATCGCTGAGATACTCTGCACTACGAAGAAGGTCTATAACAGCATGTCTGATTCTGTCATATTTGTCTTTTTCCTTTTTCCATGCAGTGATCCGTCGGAAATATTCTTTAATCATTAATTCTCTGCCAATTACCATAATAACATGCTCTTGCTTTAATGCTTTCCAAAATTTCTTTGAAAAAAAGGTTTTTTCGAGTGCACATGCATCTATGACTATAATTTTCTTCTTGTTAGTCAATCGTGTCACTCCTTTGAAATTTCACTTAACCAATCAATTAAATTCTCTATATCAACTTCAAAGAATCCTGGTAAACCCCCTATAATAGTGCCTCTCTCTGTTATCTCTAGCAATTTGCACTTTGTTTCACTTTTTTCTTTTGTTACATAAAATATGTTTACATCTGATTTTTTGATTTCTTTTTTAGCAATTAAATTAAGGATGCTATATATTATGTGTTCTGAATGAGTTTCTACAAGCAATTGATGCTTCTTAACATTGAGTATGTGTAGCAATAAATCAACAAAATTAGTCTGTAAACGTGGATGCATATGTATCTCTGGTTGTTCAATTAAAACTAAGCTTTGGTCTGGATAGTAATTGAGAAGTATCAACATCTGGATAAGCTGGTTTATTCCAAAACCTATCTGTGAAATATTTATGTCAATATCTAATACAATGTCTCTTACAACAACTTCATATCTTCTTTTTGGAGCAGGTATCGTTCGTATATCGTCTAAATTATACTTCTTCAAAAAACTGTTTATGTTTTCAATCATTTTACGATATTTAGTTCTATCCCGAACAAAATATAATATATCAAATGCATCACTGACTTTTGCATCTGAGGGCGCAACAAGATCTTCTGGAATTGCAATATACATTCTATGTAACCCACGCATTGATGGTATGAAAAATATATTTTTATCAAATCGTAGTACCTCTTTTTTGAGTTTGCCCAGTTCGGTGTTTTCTTCAAGAACTTTCTCTAATCTATGATCCATTACACCTGGAAACACCTCTAGCACTTTGTTATTAAATATGATTTTAGAATAAGCATTTCCGTACCGATATGAGATGCTTAATTGCCTTTTCACATCATGATTGTTTATTACTACTGTATATCCTAATTCAATCTTATCCTCTTTTTGCCCAAAAACTAATTTCTCAAATTCTATGTTATTTTCGAAGGGTGTATCTAATATACGTGTGAGGTATTTCTCTGTTTTTATAGCCCATTTCATAAGCATTATCGCTTCTAGTATAGATGTTTTTCCAGAGTTATTTGGACCAATAAACACGTTAATCTTTGTCAATGGTATGTTTAGCGATTTTATTGATTTGTAATTTTTGATGTAAATCTCTTTAAACAAAAAATATCACCTTATTATTGATATTAGGATAGCTATATATTTTTATTAATACCAAATATCCTATTAATGTTTTCATAACTCTCATGATGGCCTATTATCCATCACTATTGCTTGTTAACTGTGTGTTGTTTAAAGAGACGTGTCAACTATATGGTTTGCTATCTTCTTACTGAACTTGGTAGAAACTTACGGTTTAAGAACCTTTATAGGACTGTTTATACCATTAGAAAATAAAATAGAAGAGTAATTTATCACTCTGTATGACTTTTTATTTTTTGTTGATTAATTGATATTTTTCTCTTCAAATAAAACAAGAATGCCGTATAGGCTAATCCTACTATAGACATTCCAGCTGGATTATCTGGTCCTACTCCTACTATTTCTTGCAATATAGCAATGACTATTAGAAAAGTAAGTACACCACTTATTACAGATAACTTGTAAGTGTCATTCTTCCAGTTAAAGCCACTGAGATAATAACAAAGCATGACAAACAAACCGATACCTATCATAATTGTGATGACGGGGTGAATTCCAAAATATGGTAAATTAAAAAAGATAACCCAATTAAGAAATATCCAAGACAAACCTATTCCCCACAGCTTTCTTGGTGATGGTGGCATCTTGTCCCCATTGAAAAAACGTTTGTCTGGAAATTTGTATGCAATGTACATTAGAAAAAATACTATGATAATTGTTGCAATGTAATATCCAATAGGTGGATAATAGTCTGTCAAGAAAATAGCTAAAACTGCCATGTCTGCAACGAATATGCCACATAAGACTTTCAGAGTTCTTTTTGACACTAAACTCGTGTTTCTTATATTTGGATACATTAGTTCCGTAAGTGCTATTGGTATAACAATGCTTATGACTGAATGGAATAACGTTAAGTCAACGCACCAAACCCAGTTAATACCTATCCATCGACCATATACTCCTAAAATGCCCAGATCCACCCAATTTGGGTCAAAAAAACTCTTTACAGCTAACCCTTCTTCTATGATGCCATATGCCATGCCTAAAATTAATAATGAGGCATAGTTTTTGCCCCATTGCACTTTAAGTTCTCTCATAATAATTGCTCCACATCCGTAAAAGGCAACAAGTATTGTAAAAACGAATGGATTAAAAAATTGTAATGGCGGAGTACTTCCACTGAGAAGTTCAGCTGTAACTGGTGAAATAAAGAATAAAAATAAACTTGCCTTTCTAACGGATGAATTTCTATTTTCCATTATTAAAACCTTCTTAGAAAATATTTTGTTATGTTTTTCGTAAAAGAGAGCAAAATTTACACTCTGCTTGGCGATAAAAGTAAACTGAATAACAATTTTAATCTTTTGTTTGAGATAAGTCAAACATAAAAACCCATCAAGAAATGTAAGACTATCAAAAAGTAATTAGTATGATTTCACGACCATTAAGTAAATACAATACCAGCTATGTTTCATTTTGTAACATAAATTTTATAGTATAGACCATATTTCATATAACTTGATTTTTCGCTTAAAGAAGAAATCTGAGGAGATCTTTATGCCTGAGATAAGTGAAGCCGAGGCTCTAGAGTATCATGCTTATGTCACTTGGCGGGGAAACGTTTGTTCAGATGTTAATATTAGAGAGTTTACATTAACAATAGATACAAATACGGATGGCAAAAATCAAGGCCCAAATCCTACTGAAGTGCTTCTTGCTGCTGTTGGTGGATGCATGATAGTAAATTATGGAAGGCTATCGCGTAAAATGGGTCTGAAAATAGATTCTATAAAAATTAATCTTTATGCGAAAAGGCCAAAGATGCTTCCAAAAGTCTCAGAGATAAGATATGATGTTCAAATAAAAAGCAATGAAGATATAAAAAAATTAGAGCATCTTAGAAAGCTTGCAGAAAAAAATGGAACAGTGTTCAATACAATACGAAACGGAACAAAAATTTTTGGTACACTAAAGGTTATAAGTGGTGAGTGAATTGAAAAATAAATCAGTTTTAATAGAACTTCTAGTTGCAAATCCACCAACTAGAAAGTGTCGTGAATTTATTGATTTTGTTATGAGAAATACAAAACAGTACGGGGATTTAGTTGACATTAAGATATATCGTAAAGGAACTAAAATACCTCCTGGATATTCACCATCTGCAGGACTTTTAAAAGCAGCTAAGCGTTCTGCAATACCAGCTATAATAATAAACAGCGAAGTATCATTTGTAGGTACTATTCCTAAAGAAGAGGATTTCAAAAAGAAAATAGAAGATGCTATGAAGAGGGAAGGCCTTTATGGAGAATACATTACAAGATGAAATTTATTATTGCCCCATCTGCAATAAACCACTAAAGGATGTTTATAATGAAAATATAATTGCACAATGTATTTATTGTGGCAAAAAAGAGAGAGCAGACTACCTTTGCCCCGAAGGTCATTATATCTGTGAAGAGTGCAGATTGTCTGATATTGAAAAGATAATCTATAAAGCCGCATTATATTGGACATTTAAAAATCCATTAACAATAGCTGAGCTATTTATGAAGCATGCATCAGTGCCAAAGCATGGCAAAGAGCATCATTTCATTCCTGCTATTGCACTAGTAATGGCAGCAAAGAACGCATTAAACCAGAGAATAAGTAAAAGCTTAATCAAGTCAATAATAGTACGGGGTAATATAATACCCTATGGTAGCTGTGGATTTCTTGGTGATTGCGGTGCAGCTGTATCGGCTGGTATTGCTGTAAGTGTATTAACGCATGCATCATACAAATCTGATACTGAACGAGCTCTTTCAATGAAAGCTACAAGTATGGTATTAGATGCTTTATCTAAAGTAAAGGGTCCTCGTTGTTGCAAACAAAGCGTATATTTTTCAATAAAAATAGGAAGCATGGTTATACATGATATGTTAAAAATACCTATTGTTATACCTAAAAAGGTCATCTGTAGCTTCTATGAGGTTATTGATGATTGTAAGAAAGAAAATTGCCCATTTTATCCTAAAACTTGAAAATTAAGTGATGTTAAGGTTAAAAATGAAGTAAAAAAGGTGTTTGGCTTTGCAATTGCTGAGGTTAATCACTTATTCCTCAAAAAATCCTTATTTCAATTTGGCATTTGAAGAAGCTATTGTACGTTTAAGGCTTGATAATGAAGTTCCTGATACACTCAGAATTTGGAAGAACCCTCCATCTGTTATCATAGGATATCATCAAAATCCAAATCTCGAAGTGAATCTTAATTTCTGTAAAGCCCACCACATACCTGTAGTGAGACGTATTTCTGGCGGTGGTGCAGTTTATCACGACTATGGCAACTTAAATTACAGTTTTATCATTGATACGCATGACTGGAACATTGCTGACAAACCTTCTTCTGAAGTGTATAAGTTTCTATGTGATGGAGTAATTAGCGGACTTCGCAAACTGGGCCTTAATGCATCATTTAAGCCATTTAACGATATTGTCGTGAATGAGAAAAAAGTATCTGGGAATGCACAATTTAAGCTCTATAACATCTTATTACATCATGGGACAATTCTTATAGACCTAGACATTGATATGATGAGTAAAGCATTAAATATATCCTACGAAAAACTTGCTGACAAAGGTATATCTTCAATAAAATCGCGGGTGACTACTATAACAAGAGAGTTAAAAAAAAGAATAGATATAAACCTTGTAATTAAAAAACTTCTTGAGGGCATATCCGAAACATATGATGTTAAAATCAAACAAGACAATCCAACAAAAAAGGAATTAGTGCTTGCAAAAAAGCTTTATGAAGAAAAATATTCCAAAGATAGTTGGAACCTTCAAAATGTAGAGCTAGTTGAAAATATTTTTTCATTTAAACTTCCAATAGGCCTTATTAGAATTGGAATAACTGTGGAAATGAAAACAATTAAAAAGTTTAGGCTTTGGGGTGATTTTCCGACGGCTTATTCAGACTTAGTTGATGCATTACAAAAAGAGTTTGAAGGGCTTTCACTTGATGATTTAAATGAAAAAAATATAGAGTATATTTGTAAGAAGCTTATGTTTAACAAAATATTATCAAAGGATTTTTGCACAAAATTAAAAATATTCTTGCACAGGTTAAGCGAAAGGTGAGTTTATGTCCAATGCAAATTACAATCTATATAACTCAGATTTTACTAACATATATGAAAAGCCTTGGAAAATAATGCATGGCCATCTTATACTTAGAGGCGGCTATGCAGATGTTTTTCTTAAATCAGAATTGATGCCAAATAGTTCTTTTGATGAATATTGGGAACACATATTTCTGCCAAAAGGTGTAAAAGAAAAGCTTCTAAACTATTTGTTGTTGGTTTTTAGGTTGTCACAAGGGGAATTTTCGCATGTTCAACTACCCCTTCATAAAATTCTATTAATATATGGCCCTCCTGGAACTGGTAAAACGACATTTGCGCGTGGCTTAGCCAATAAATTTGCGAGTGAGATTAAAAGCAGATTTAAGTTCAATGGCAATATTATATATCTTGAATTGAACCCCTCATATATTCTTTCTAAATATCTTGGCGAATCTCCTAAGCTTGTAAATAAAGCTTTTGACTTAATTGAAAACATGGCAAAAGATGCATCTAACTTTATTTTATGTTTGTTCGACGAAGTGGAATCTATTCTCATTAAAAGGTCATATACACTCTCAGAGAGTAATCCCGTGGATGTATTTAGAAGCGTTAATACCGTTCTTGAAAGGTTAGATGCTCTGCTTGAAAAGAAAAATGTAATTTTACTCTCAACATCAAATCTTGTATCAGCTCTTGATAATGCATTCCTCGACAGAATTGACATGCAAATTAAATTTGATCTCCCCTCTGAAAATATTCGTCGCAAAATAATTATAGATACAATAAATTACTTAAATAACACCCTTGGTTGCAGATTGTCGGTAGAACGAAACAAAAAACTATTAGAAAAACTTGTAAGAGCAAGTGAAAGCTTATCTGGTAGGAAAATTAGAAAAATAATTTCTAACATTTTCATTTCAGATATAAACCTAATTGAACATCCAGAAAAACTTTGTTTTGAGCGGCTAGTGAACTTTTTCATAACTGAGAAAAGAAACATAGCTAATGAGTAAAAAATGAACTAGTAATATATGATGCCTCATTAAGTACCTGTGTCTTTCATAGTCTTCTTCCGACGAGCACGCCCCAAAACAGTTGATCTATAATGATTCATTTCATCTATACGGATCCTATACACGAACTTATGTGACTTGCCCATAGGTTTGTTACTTCATAAGAGACGCATCTAGACAAGTTATACCTCTGGTGACAAAATAGGAATACTTTTGAACATAATATAGAGAAAAATATCATGTTTGTACTTAGATGATGCCGTAATGGGTTGAATAGTAATAGAAGTGAGCTTAGGTGCTGGTTCCATGCACATTCAGAGGTAAATGAGTAATTTTACTTCAAAAACTTGATTGTTTCTTAATCTTTTGTTTAAAAAAAGTCAAACATAAAGCCCTGCCATGGAGGAAATGCCTGTTCCCAGAGGGAAAGTACTTTACCAACGTTGTTACTATTTATTTTCACGAGACCATATTTATAGAGTGTTTGTGTAGTATAACCCCCGAAAACAATACCAGATAAATTCCTTACGTCCATTTTTAAATAATCTCCACTTACAAAATTTTTCTTTGTTTCTATCGAGATGAATTTTCCATCTTCAACTGTAAGCTCCCAAGTTCCATTATTTTGCGGTAGCAAGTTGTCTTTAATATTGAATGTTAATTTTGCTGTTAGGTCTTTTGGCCACTTGAGACTGGAAAACAGACTTTCGATTGATACTACACGTCCCATTAAACCGTTATTCGAAGCTATTTTAAAGTCATTATCATTAAGGAATAACCTGAAAGGTATTGTCTCTAGGGATGGAACACGTAACCTCAGTTCAGTTATTGAATTCTTCCACACCTGAAGATACCAGAACAATGCTTGTACAGCTTCTGGAGTTTCTGCTAGCCACTCATTAATGATAATTCTTCCCCTCCAGTGGGGGAACTCCCAAGAAGTATAAGACTTTCGATTAACAAAGAAATAACCTACTACCTTGTTATCTTCCCGTATTACAATTTTTCTTTGCTGTCTTTTTAAAATAGTACTCCAGTACTCTCGTGAGCGAACCAATAACGAATATTTCTTTTTTGCAACATTCTCATAAAATTCCATGACTTCTGGTAAGTCTGACTCTTTGAATGGTGCTAGCTTTATATTCTCTGATGGCCTAGATACGTTAATTATCCTTGGATCAAAATAAATTGTCAAATCAGTACCGACGGTTTCCCATCCAAGTTCTTGATAAAATTTAGTTAAAAACGGATATAGTATTGCTGCCCCTCTTTCCTCCTCAAAATCATTTTGTAATAACTTCCGAACTATAAGCTTTGCATATCCCTTCCTACGGAATTCACTAAAAGTGGCAAGGTCTGCAATACCACCCACACGAATAGGTACTCCGCGTAAGAACATCTGAAAATCATAAGAACGCCCATGAGCTGCAATTTCATCATTTTCACAAACAACTATACTGCGACTGTAATTATAGTCAGTTCTTTTCACATAATCGTCCCAACTTTTATCAGTGATTCCAAATGCTTCCTTATATAATTCAAACAATCGGCTGCTGTCCTTTGGTTCGGGATGCCTTATAGTAACTGTCATTTAACTCACTTACCTTCCTAAACACAATTAATGAAATTTCTATATTTTTAGTATATAAATGAATTATAATAATAACAATTATTATCTCTTTACTAGAATTATCTTTAACTTTATAAATTTAAAAAAGATACATTATTTCAAGATGATTTATTACAAGATGATTCTTAGTAGTGACAGGTTGTTTTCCGAGTGAAAAAAACTTGTTTGAAAAATATTAACAAAGATTGTATGTTACAGAAGACTAAGCTTTTGTTGCTGTTAACTCTCCTTCTGCCTTTTTTTCTAGGTTTAGCTCCTATCGCTAAGGCTATTGATACATCATATGGTGGCCCTCCACCTGATATGGAAGATACCGAATTACTTAATAGCATCAGTCTTTGGGGTTCTGGTGGTCCGCGCATGGGTTGTTCAGATGTAGAAAAGCTTAATCAACTCGCAGATAGCGGTGTAAAAATAGTCTATAGCTTGATATGGTGGGGCGAGCCAGGGACAGAAGGCCGTAACGCACTTGACGTATACTACAATGAAACATTTAGACATCAAGTAGAACAGATAATTGATTATAACTTTGATGGAATCCCACCCGATTTCTATCCTAAAAATGTGGATCTTTCATGGGATGGAATCGATCCAAACAAGATTTGGGCCGTGACTTTAGGTGATGAAGAACCAGGTTGCTACGGAGAATCACAATTCTATGACAGCTTGTCTGAGGATATAGCAAGATATAGCGACGTTTATTACGATGAAACAGGCTTTCAATTAAAACCACTTTTCGATATGAATAGAACTGAAGAAACTGTGTTTTGGGAGTGGTTCATAGAGAAAAATGTATGGACATATAATCATCTATACGACTATATAAAAGCCAAATGGCCACATCTATTGGTATATCAGTACACATTTATGGACCCTGTATGGGGCGTCCCTGAAATAGCTCCACCCTATGAACTCAAAGCAGATGGGTATGTCATGGATTGTTACTATGCATATGAAAATCCATGGCTGTTGTACGAAACTATTCGGCGTTATAAAGCCACTTTTCCAGATAAACGATTTCACATAATCTTATGGGGTACAATATGGGACTTCTTTAATGAACCAGGTGATCAACTGTATTACAAAATCGGTAGTTTTGAGGATATAAGAAGAGAAGCTTGGCTGGCATATCTTTCAGGTACTGATGCAATCCTTTGGTTTACTTGGGCTCCACAAGATGATAAAGGATATGATTGGCGTTGGGGACATGAGAGGACAGATTTGTTAGGTCGGCAGCTTATGGCATATCTCAATCACATAAATAGAGGCTTAGGAAAACTGCCGTCGTTCAAACCATGTCCTCAAATACTTGCTCTCGGTAGTGGTGTTCAAACAGGTCAGCCTATGATGAATTTCGTGGATATTAAATTATTCTCAGAATTTGATGCTGTTAACGAGAGAGCATTTGCGAAAACAAATCTTAATCTATCTAAGTATGACCTAATAGTGTCTCTTAATGACTTTTATCATGAAGAAACTGTCAAAAAACTTAACGAGTATGTTGCAAATGGTGGCAATATTATATTCTTAGGTGGGCTTGGTAATCAACAGAACATTTACGAAAATGGCACTAGAATGAATTTATTCCCTATTGAGAAGAACACTAGTCAGCTGAAAATAGATGGCCATGTTACGATCAATATCACTCAACCAAATATACTTAATCTAGAAATGAATTATAATAGCTATCTGTACAAGGGTGCTATGCTTCGTATTGAAAACATAACTGGCGATTATTATCCAATAGGTGATTTTTATCTTATAGAAAACGGAAACACCACTAAGTTAAGTGATTATCCCCTTATTCTTTATCATGACAAATCCAATCTAAATAGCGGCTGGATACTCTATTGGGGCGCTTACGCATCGTCACAAACACCAGGAATTACTTGGGACGATTATGACTATGAAAATCAGTCTGACTTATGGTTTCTTTACAGAGAAGTGCTAAGGGCCTTTGCTGATTTCTTGAACATTACTAACTCTGTTTCATTAAAGAATAATGAAAACATATTGGCAACCCAAGGACTCTTTGATAACGATACAATACTTGTTGGTATTTCAAATTTGTATTTCCATGAAAATCGGAGTTTCACTTATTCCTTTGACCTCTCACCTTTTGGTTTCTCGGCTGGCACCTATTGGGTTCATTCTTTAGATGCCAATGAGACTGTGGGACAATTTGAATCAGATGGTACTATCTTATCATTCCCTGTCAATGTAGTTGCAAACGGAACAAGATTGTTTCTTGTTTCGAAAACAAAACCAGAACCAAATTTTACCATTACCATCTTTCCAGCAATACCAACTGAAGAAGAATTAACTCCTGAAGAACAACCTATTGGTCCATCCATCATAGATTTTCTTCCAATCCTACTTGGTTTAGGAATAGCTATAATCATAGTAATAGCTGTTACTATTAAGAAAAAAGAGTCATAACCCTTCTTTTTTTTATTTTATAGCTTTAAAAACGAAAACTTGACGATGTTCATTAGTATATATTGTTTGGAATAGTTGGAAACAAAAGGTATCAACTAAGATAATTTTCACTATCTAAACTGCAATTAGAATTGTCTCAGCTAATATGGCGAAAGCAAAAATTTGAGTCACTACTATCGTCACACCCTCATATAGATTTAGTTCTTTATCATCTGCAATGCTAGTTTTCATCATCCAGATCAACAAAGCTCCCGATACTAATTCAAAGAGTATAAACTCGTTTAAAAATATACTCACCAAGGTTCCAATAATCCCTATGAAGAGAAGATATGACTGCATAACACCCGATAAGAGATTCCCCAGTCCCAAATAGATACGCCCTACCATCTTTTTTGTTGCAGAAATAATGGCTATTATGTGTTCAGGGATCGTTTCCACAAATCCTATTAATAACGCTAATAGAACTTCAGAAATATCAAAGATTTCTACAGAAAGTTCTACCACACGCGAAAGTATCTCGCCAGCTATAAAGATCCCACTGAAACCAATTATTGCTGGAATTATTATGCTCCTTATCGGAACTGGCTCATGAATTCCATTTGTCAATTGCTTGTGTATGTGCTTGAATAGAAAAAACAGATAAGCTATGTATGTCAGCATCAACAAGAAGGCTATCTCATGGGGGATAGCAAAAATTTGTCCATGAGAAAATATATCGGATAAGATTCCAAAGCACACTACTAGGGCAAGCATGGCTATTGTGCCCCTCATAACTGGGGTTTCAACAAAAACAAGCACGTCAGGAACCTTTATGGCTCTGCTTCTAACATTTCCAATTACTATCACAACGCCTAACAATAGCATGTTAAATCCTGCTGCAATAACGGTTACCAGTACTGCAAATTCTGTAAGGCCTCTTAAAGCTGTAATGACTGCCACAATTATCTCCAATAAGTTCGATACAAGGCTTGAAATAACTCCAACAACATAATTTGAAGCCCCAGTTCTTCTACCTAGAGATTCAACACTTTTTATTGCCTCCTCTGATGCTGCAAGTGCTAAAAATAGACCACCAACTCCGCCGAAAAAAATGGATATAATGGTTACCTTCCATCCCATCATAAATTGAACTAAAAAATAAAGCGTAAAAGCAATTGCTATGTACCACTCTGTGAGTTTTTTGGCATTCCGTCTCAGTTTGGTATGCATGTGTTGAACCTCTTATTTATGCTATTATCTTCATACATTTGCCAAGAGATTGCATATATACTTGATGTTTTTGATAGATATACTTATGAGGTCTATTTTAATGCTTTCTGAATCTGAGCTTGATGATTTTTAAAGGTTATCTGTTACTCAACTGCTAATTCGAGTTATTATCTTCAGAGTAGCTAATGGTTAAATACCTCACCATCTCATCAGCAGGTCACCCTCAAATTAAAATGATATCTTTCATCATTATCTTTGTAATTGCATATATTGTATTTCCAGAACTTCTTGTGAAAATAAAATCATCATTGGCATAGCATTTACTTCTGGTGTGTAATTTTCCCATAAATATTCATACAATTTGTGCTGTAGTTACAACTGGTACTACATCTTGTTTCTCTCGTAAGTCTTTATCATTGCTCCATATTGGAATATCTAATTTCAAAGCTAATGCTATAAATGGGGCGTCGTCTGGATCAAAGGATTTACAGATTTCCAAGGCATCGTCAATTAGATCTTCTATGTAACTGCTTCTAATAACAATTACATTTTTTAAAATGAGTTCAAACATAAGTTCTTGAAATTGCTCACGCTTGACATGAATTCTTTTGAGTAGTTCATCTTTATGTTTTTCTATCTCTAAGATTGCATAATCAAGCGTGTAAAATTCATGTTTTGAAAGAAGTAGTATTGATCTCACAATTCCATTTTTTAGAAATGCGGCGAGTAGTTTATTAGTATCAACGACAAGCCTCATTTGAATTTCTCCATAACACCATGCTTAATTATCTTCTCAAGTTTCAGAATATCTTCTTCTGTCAATTCACTATCTTTTAACAGTGTGTCTGCTTTCTTTAAAGTATTTATTCGTCTTCTAAGGTCCTTTGTAACTTTATCCACGATGAAATTCTTGACAAAAGGGTATTTGTTTATTACATCAGCGATTTCTTCGGGAAACTCAAACGTGACTTTTTTCTTTTTGGGCATAAGGTTCATCTCTTGTCTCTTGATTTTATTTTAAATACAAAAAGTATAAGTTTTTTGGTATATGGACAACGTATCTATTCTTTTTATTATGCTAAGATTCTCTGTTTTTGAATACCTCTTTTATGATAGTAACCTAAGAAGTATTTTCTCTTTCTTAAGCTCCAAAATTATGATTTTGCTCCTCTTGAGCTCAAAAACTCGATATACCAGAAAGAAAGCAAGTGTCGCATAAATTGATGCATAAACTAATGTGTATATTAAACCAACACGATGAAAGTTTGTTGAAGCGGGAAATACTGCGTTAATAGTTAATATTGTAATCGCTGAAAGTAGAACAAAAAGCCACATTGTAAGTAACTTAAACGAGAAAACAAATTCAAACCAACGCTTATACGTCATAGTACCTCCTCTTTTTAAGAAATTCCTGAGCTCATATATGCCAAGAAGCAATCCTACAAAGAATCCTGGTAAAGCCCAGATTGTGTAAAATGTTCTATTGTATGCAGAGAAATATGCATATCTGTACATATCACCACTTTGTGGATGAAGCCAATACCAGTTGCGATAAGCTTCGAGTTGTGACAAGTTAATCAAGTCACTTACGAAAATCATAATAATCAGTAAAGTAAGCATGAATCCTATACGAAGACCATATCTTGAAATTTCTAAAGCAGTTATTTTTTCTTCTTTTGAAAGCGACGCCATACGCAATCACCATCTAGTATATAATCAGTTTCTTTCTTTTTTCTAATGAGGCATACCTCCATAAACTATTCCAGCCCACCAAACGAAGCCAATTACTGAAATGAAATATGCAACAACCACCAAGATGTAAAAAATGACTGGTCGCCTCCCTTTAGACCAGAAAGCCGAATCCTCTGTAATCCCATAGAGCAACATGAAAGAGAAAGCCCATATTGTAAGATAACTTGCAAGCGCAAGTGAGAAATGCCCTAGAAGAGACATTCGTAAAAATTCATCGTAGTTGCCTCCAGGAAGTCCATATAGGTCTTTAAAGTATATATACGAAACACTACCAATTCTGACTACACCAAAGTATAAAAGAAATGATAGAATGAATGGGACTAATTTGAAAGACGGGGTTTCTGGATAAGTTATTTTCAACTCCTTGCTGATATTTGATTCCCTCAGAAGTGCAAAAGGAAGTGCTGAGGCAAAACCTGCAAATAGTCCCATCAAAATATGTATGTGCAAAAGCCCAAAATAAGGCCATATGCTCTCGAAGATTACCAAAAAGATAACTGGAACAGATTGATAAGCCATAAGACCGCTTAAAAATGCAGTTACAAACTTTTTCATTCAATCCCCTGCCTTATTTGATGAATATACACCCCTCTATTGTTTGTTGAATTGCTTAACGTTTCCATTATCCTTGTTAATTATTATATCTTTTTAAGGATTAATAGCTTTTTCCTCAGAGACTAAGTTTTTTAATAGATGTTTCCAATCTTTTGTGGTGAAAAAAATGAGAGCGTTTATTTCTGTTGATTTGGAAGGTATGCCATTTGTAGTTTCTCGAGAACATTTGATTGTCAAAGGAGCACTATATAACGAGGCACGGAAAATTGCCACAAGAGTTGTTTTGACAGTTACTGATGAGTTGCATCGCCAAGGAGTTGATGAAGTCTGGGTGGCTGATTCACACGGACCCATGGTGAATATACTACCAGAAGATCTTCCAGAATATATATCTCTGCTGAGGGGATTCCCAAGACCAGTTTGTATGGTTAATGGAGTTGAAAATTCAGATTTTGTAGTTTTTCTCGGATATCATGCAAAAGCTGGAACAGCCTATTCTACATTTGATCACACCTATAGTTCATCTTCCATTGCTTCTTTGGAACTCAATGGAATCTCAGTAAGTGAATTTCTATTAAATGCATACTTTGCGGGTCACTTCAATATACCAGTTGCTTTAGTTGCTGGTTCAGAAGCATTAATTGAAGATGACGTCAAAAAGTTTACCCCATGGGCTGAAAGTGTAATCCTAAAACACTCCACCTCACGCTATGGGGCATGGAGCAAAAGTTTGAAAGTGATAGAGAAAAATCTAAGAGAATCTGCAATAAGATGTGTCCAAAAGTTTAACAATAAAATGCTGAAGCCTCTAAAACTGGAGTACCCTGTTAATGTTAAAATTGAGTTTCTAAATTCTGGGATGGCCGATATAGCAGAGTTGTTACCTGGGGCAGAGAGATCTGGAGGATATGAAATTAGATTCCAAGCAAAGGATATAATCGAAGCTTATAGGGCATTTGAGTTACTAGTTATGGCTGTTCGTCAGTAAGTTTTGCGCAAAACTCGATGAACATGTAAAAAAGAGACTGTTAAACTGTACTTGAGGTTGAAAAGGAAGAGCTTCCAAACCCACAATATTTGCTTTATTATTTATTCCTCTATCGATTAAAGAAATCTAATATTTCTTGACTATGTAAGAAAAACTTAAGTAAAAACAAATGCATCATGTATATTATTACATCTGCATGGGTTGAGTAAAGAAATGAGTTGGTATAGAGATGAAATAATTTGGGGCCTTAATCAGCTAATTGTAAGAGCCAAGAACGCCATGGAAAAGTGGTTGCTGTCACACGATGGCCCGCCAGAGGTACTTATTACGTTTTTCAATGTTACAGAAAATGATGTAGAAACTGCCGGTGTGGAGGTTTTACCCATTTTCGATGCTATTGAAGAAGTAAAAAAGATGGCTTTAGTATTAGATAAACTAGAGGGCAAAGAATACCAGTTAAAGGCAAGTAAGATTTTCAACGTCAATTTTATGAATTTGTTGATTGCTGTGCAAACAATGGAAGGCACTATCCCAGAATGAATAATCTCTATAATATCCACAATGAATTCTCGAAAAATCATGAAATTAATATTAGCATTTTCAGGCATAAATTCTTGGCCACGTGTGATAATCCTTTATAAAATTCATGATTTGTGCGTCGTACCGTGGTTCTTATCATCCGCTATTTATGGTTCTAATGAAACTTATAAGTTATTCTTGACAGCATTCATCTGCACTCTGATAGATGAACTATTACAGTTCTGGACTGTGGTTATATAGATATTTCTGAACTTCCATTTTATAGCGTAATAATTAAATACTTGTCTTCGCTAAGCTTATTTGTAAGGTGCGTGAATGTAATGTCAACAGCTGAGTACGTAAAGGAAGTGAAAGAATCTGTCGAAGAGATTAAAAAGCTTCTCTACAGTATTTTAGAAACCCTTGAAATTTTGGAGGACCCAGAATTAATGGAACAAATAAAAGAATCCGAAAAACAAATTGCAAAGGGCGAGTATGAGAGGTTCCTTTAATGAAATACACTATTTTTGCATCGAAACGATTTATCAAAGAATTTAATAAACTTCCAGCAAATTTGCAAAGAAAAATTAAAAATGAAATAAAAATTCAAATCTAGAAGATAAACCTTTTGCTGGAATATCTTTACAAGGAACTTTAAGTGGCAAATTAAAATTAAGAATAGGCAATTATAGAATAATCTATATAGTAAATACAAAAGAAAAACGAGTCTATTTGCTCGCCATAGGTCACAGAAAGAAGTGTACAATCATTTTTGAACAAGCATGAGAATAAAAAAACAAATTAATGCATTTTAATTGATTAGCTAATAACTGTACGAATTCTTTTCCCAATCTTATCTGCAATTGTTTTGATTACCAGCTCGTTTGCACGCCAAATCTCAATGCCAACTACATTTCCCTCTTTATCATACTCAAAGAACAAATCCTCCGCGATTTCATCGGTGTCCACAACAGGCCTATTCCCTATCCTAATATAGAGAATGTCGCTGTCTTGGTCGTATTCCACCTTTATTTTATCCTTATCCACCTTCCTTTCACCACTCTATTCTTTACAATCCTATATTAAGAACTTATCATTATTTCTTTTTTACACAAATTAGATTCATTGTTAATGCATCAAAAAGCAGTTCATCACAATTGTTTAAAGCAAAAATAATCTCTTTTTTATCAAGGCCTAAAATTGTTAATTTATTTGTAGCATGATTTGTAAAAATCATGAGACCACAACATTAATTTTTCATTAATTTAGATATATACACATACTAATATTGCGTTAGCATATGAAACTCACTGTATGCGGAGAGAGCTTATGGCAGGAGGAAACTTAAGAACTTCTAAAAATTTATCTAAAAAAATTAATATAATTGATATACTAATAATTAATTGACCGGTCAACCAATAAGTTTAAAAAATATTTATAATAAAGTGAAAAATAAAAAAATAAAAAAAATTAACTGCTAAATACTAAAAAAACTTCCATTTAATTTAAGGTTGCTTAATGAAGAATACCCTAGGGGAGTGTAATGAATAGAACTACTTTATCGCAAGAGAAAAGAAAGATAGCAAAAGAAAAGATCTTTAATGCTGCTAGAGAAATATTTGCAAAAAAAGGATTCTTAAAAGCTACAATCAGTGAAATTGCTGAGCAAGCAAAAGTTTCGAAGGGCCTTATTCATTGGTATTACAAGAATAAGGATGAGCTAATAAAAGAAGTAGCACTTTCAGTGATACCACATAAAGAGATGATGAATGTTTTGCAAAAAGACTTTAGAACTGTAAAAGATTTATTTTATGAGATCTGCAACACTTACATTGATTTCTACACTGAAGTAAAGAACAGAAAGCTTTTCCTATATGTATTAACCTTGAAAGAGAAAGAACCAGAGATTGAACAAGAGCACAAAATTTTGGCCGAGTCGGTCATGAAGGCTGGTGCGCAAAAGTTAATTTCTTTAAATTGCAACATTGATTCAAAGAGAGCTGAGGTTGTGTTTAGAACGCTATATAGTTCTCTTTTCTTCTATGTTCAAAACAAGGAACTCATGAACATTCCCGAAAATGAATATGTTGATATGTTGATTGAAATTCTTTTAAAAGGTATTAATTGCTCTTAAAGTTCCTTTTTATAAAAAATATTTTATAATATATGCCTATTTTTAGCAATAATTTCCACTTTCCTATAGTTAGAATACCTTTTTTTCAGTTATAAAAAGTAGGTTGAGAAACATTTAAATACACTGGTTGGCTAACCAACCAAGGAGAAATATTAAGGAAAGAAAATTAAATAGGGGATGCGTATGTATAATAAAAATGAGAATAGTCTTGCTGCATTTGAAGGAGACATGGATGTTGAAGTTAAGAGTTTAATAGCATCTCTTCGGAAGATTTTTAATAATAAGTTATTTAGATTCGCTGTGAGGCATATTGGGACTCCAAAAGAGTTTGAGCATATAATTGGAGTCTACGCAGGCATTTTTGATGCAAATGGAATAAAAGAGAAAACGATTTCATATCTTTTAGAAAAAGCTATGGCTAAATCTGCGTCTAAATTTGGGGTTGATGAGGAAAGTTTAAAAAAAGCATTAAAGGATCCGTATATGAGAAAAGGTATTGCTAATATTTTAATGGGGATCGCAAAATTTGGTATTACACGTCCTCAGAAATTATATGCACCATTCATGGTTGTGTGGGATTTCACAAAACAATGCAACCTTAGATGCAAGCATTGTTACGCAAATGCGGGTCCTTTTCCAGCACCTGATGAGTTGACATTAAGCGAAAAACTTGAGGTGCTAAGGCAACTTGACGAGGCAGGAGTTGCTGCCATATCTTTCTCTGGAGGGGAACCATTAATAAATAAGGATTTTTGGATAGTTGCTAAGAGAGCTGCAGAATTAGGGTTTTATGTCAGTGTTGCTACAAATGGTACTTTGATAACAAAAGATGTGGCAAAGCGGTTGAAAGAAACAGGCGTCCGATATGTTGAAATTAGTATTGACTCACCTAACCCAGAAGAGCATGATAAATTCAGAGGAATTCCCGGAGCTTGGAAAAGATCAATAGAAGGCATCCAGAATGCAAAGAAAGAAGGATTAAGTGTAGGCATTGCAATGACAGTGACTAAGATGAATTATAGACAACTTCCAGAAATGATAAAACTTGCAAGAAGCCTTAATGCTGACCGATTTATCGCATTCAACTTTATACCGACTGGGCGTGGGAAAGATATCATAGAAAAGGATCTTTCACCTGACGAACGAGAATCTGTTCTTAATTATTTGTATGAAGAGTTAACTGCAGGCAAAATGCAAGTTTTTTCAACTGCACCTATGTATGCTATTGTCTCTTTAAAAAATATTGATAAAGGAGGAAAGTTAACTCCGACTCACTTTGCTGAACTTTCAATTCCCGAGGAATATCTTTCTGCGGGATTTGCATTAGGTGAGTTTTTAGGTGGTTGTGGTGCTGGTAGAATTTATTGCTCAATTGAGCATAACGGAGACATTCAACCGTGTGTATTTCTTCCAATAAAGTTGGGTAATGTTCTAAAAGATGGCTTTTTAAACGTGTGGCACAATAATGAAATTTTGCATAAGCTAAGAGACCGAGATCATTATGCGTGTAGTCACTGTGCATACAGATACATATGTGGTGGTTGTAGAGCAAGAGCGTATGCATATTACGGAGATATATCAGCACCTGATCCAAGTTGTACATTTAATAAAGATTTATGGGATGAGCTTGTCCAGAGAGCCAAAGCGGCTGCAGAAGAGGGCATAACAGTCCCAGTAAAACGAACATGAATAAAACACGAATAAGGTGATTAACAATGAAAGTCCTTTTAATATCACCACCAACAATAACTCCAGTAAAAGAAGTACTTGGCATCGCAAATCCGCCACTAGGGCTTGGATATCTGGCTTCGGTTGTTCGTCAAAAGGGTCATGACGTAAAGATTATTGAAGCAATAGGCGAAAACTTAACATTTGATGATATTAAAAGAAAAGTTTTACAATATGACCCAGATGTTGTTGGAATCACTGCCACGACTGCAATGATTCCAGATGCATACTTAGTGGCAAAAGTAGCAAAGGAGAATAATCCAAATTTGACTGTTGTTATAGGTGGTCCTCATGTAACTTTTCTTCCAGAGTACACCTTTCATGAATGCCCATATATAGATATAATTGTTAGAGGAGAAGGAGAAGTTACGTTCTCTGAGCTTCTTGATGCTATTGAAAAGGGCAAACCATTTAGAAACATTCTGGGAATTTCATATAGAGATTATGATGGTAGTATAAAATCAACACCATCCAGACCTCTTATTAAAAATGTAGATAGTATCCCAATGCCTGCATTTGATTTGTTTAATTGGGATGCCTATAAATTCAACGAATATCGCTATGGAACTATAATAACTTCTCGTGGTTGCCCATTTAATTGTATTTTTTGTTCATCATCACTTCTATTTGGAAAACGCTATAGAGCCCATGGTGTCGAGAGAGTGATGGAAGAAATTAAGATTCTTTATGAAAAGTATCGTATCAGAGAAATTGAGTTTTTAGATGATACTTTTACATTAAATAGAAAACGTGCAAGAGAAATATCAAAAAGGATTATCGATGAGGGTTACGATCTATCTTGGGCAGCCTCCTCGAGAGTAGATACTTTTGATAAAGAAACAGGATCCATTATGCATAAAGCAGGCGCACACACAATATATTTTGGTCTGGAATCGGGAACACAGAAAATCCTCGATTTAATTGGTAAGGGAATATCCCTTTTTAAATCAATGAAAGCGGTAAAAACGGCTAAAGAAATTGGATTTAAAGCATTAGGGTCCTTTATTATTGGCTTCCCACAAGAAACCAAAGAGGATATAGAGAATACTATAAAATTTTCTAAAAAAGTGGGCGTTGATTACGCGCAGTTTACAATTGCAACGCCATTTCCAGGAACTAAACTTTGGTATGACGCTCAAGCGCAAGGTTTGCTTCTAACAAGAAACTGGAGATTATATACAGCAGTAAATGTCGTTATGAAAAGCTTTCATCTAGCTGCAGAGCAAATTCAGAAGCTACTAAGAAAAGCCTATATTTCGTTTTATTTGCGCCCAGGGTATCTTCTAAAGGACCTTTTCAAGAACAAAGGCCTTCTCTTTAGAAAAGCAATCGCATATTTACTGAAACCGAGTAAAAGAAAGCTTACGGTGCCAGCTTAAAATTAAGGATGTATCTTAAAAACTTAAAGTAGATGAACTTGCAGATATACTATACTATAACAAAAATACTGTTTCAGCAATTTTTTGCGATATCTCTAGAGGAATAAAATTAAAAAGTGATGAAGATGAATTCTCCACAACCAGCAAAATAGGAACAGCACTGTTTGATTCTTGCCGAAATTGTTACAAATTTGTATAATTGAATTGTAGTAGTTAACAAGAACTAAGTTGCATATTTTACAAATAATGTTTTTATTTCATGAGGCTTAAAACTCAATTTTATAACATCTTTTTCTAATTCAAATTCTCTAATTGGTTCTTCTATTAGATTTGTCTCTTTTATTTCTTCAACTTGAAAGTTCAATTTAATTTTCGCATTGATATGTCTATCTGCAGAATTAAATAATCTAATTACTAGACAATCAGGAGTATCTTCAGAAGGCTTTATGGCCATAGCATGAATCCAATTTTGTGGATAAATATTGAGTAGAGAGTTGCTTCCCTCTAGATTTTTGTTGTTCTGCGCAACGTGGTATAGTGTATTGAGTTCTGTAGCAACTTGAGTTACATTTCCCTCAACAAAGTTTCCTTTATGCGGATAAATCCAAATACGAGCTTCATGTTTACCCTGATCCATGGGTCTATAATATTTTCTATTTCGTAAATAAGCAAAAAAGAGACTTAGAATGAAGAAAGAATGAAGAAGTACTTTTATAATGAAATTTCTATAAACAGTGATTTTGTAATCCATGAAAGATTTCTGATATGATTTGTATGTCTCTGGATCAACCAGAAGAGCCTCTCGTAATGGATATGTCGGAGACCTCAGAAGGCTGAGTTCTATTGCACCATTAATCCAACTATATCCATATTTCGAGTCATCAATAATGGCAACTCCATAATTTCTATCTGAAACATCCACCCATCTTTGACCGCAGACTTCATATTTCGCCTTTTCTTTCGGACTTTTTGTCCTTTTTGCATCAAATCTTTTTACAGTCCCATAAGGAATTTCAAAAGTCGCATCACGCGAGGCAACATTTAGCGGAACTACAAACTTGAGCAATCTGTGCCAAGTTTTCCATTGACTTTGGAATGCAATTTCAACATATGGTTTATCTGCATAAAGCCCTATTTCGAGCTTAAACTTCGAGATATCTCGCCTAAATTGTTTATACTCCAAGTCTACAATCACAGAGGAATACCAATTGCCTTTCTCTTTGACTAAGGTATTTTTTGCCTTTAAATCCTTAAAGAAATATTTGTTAATTATATCTCTGTTATAGACCTCCCAAGCATCAAAAAGTACTGATGGCACTAGAGTTCCTCTTCCTGGTACTGGATAATCAAAGTATATTCTAAGACGTGCAGGCGCTCTCAGCACTTCTCTATTATTAATCTTATCATAGATTCTTAATATCCAACCAGTTTTCTTTGAAATATAAACAGTAAGATATTTGTTCTCAATAGAGATTGTATCTTTGCATTCCTTCAGATTAACTTCATCATTAGGTTTATCTTTAAACCTACTAAAAGCACGATAACCCAGTGACGGGAGATTCTTAATGTATACAAGCTTTTTCCCATCACTTAATTCTTGAAAATAACCATTAACATTTTTATTTGTCTTTACATAAATGGATGTCTCCCAGCTAGCGGGGTTAAATACCAAGTATCTAGCATTTACTAAATCTGCTAGCATATCCAAACCTTTTTTCACTAAAGAATCCAATCTCTTTTTTACATAAATCCCTCTTTTTAACCCCTCCAAATAAACTTCTGGAATTACAGTAGAGCTCATTATATCATGACCATGGCTGAGTAGAATCTTTTTCCATAAGTCATCTAAAGTGGCCTTTGGATATTCTATCCCATATCGAATTCTGAGAAAGGAATATATTTTTTCTGCGAAGAGTATTCTGTTCTCGTTATACCTGTTGAGCCACTTTATTTTTGCACCTGTCGTAAATACCCCACGATGAAATTCAAGGTATAGTTCATCATCAGTGACGGCTGGAAGTATATTTGAGTATTTTTCTTTAATCTCATTAAAGAACGCTTCAAATCCAGAGAACTCAATGTCGAATTTGCCTCTGTACTTTTTCTTCCATTTCTGGATATTAATTATCTCTTCCTCTTCTGGACCTCCTCCATGGTCCCCTATTCCGAACGTTTGCATGAGCACAGGGATCTTTTGTCGTCTTTATTGAATATAATAATTCAATAATACTTTCTTTATACTAAAAAGATAGTCACTATAGTTTCCAGGTGTATGAAGACTCAACACTTGACTTGTATCCTTCGAAGACCATTTAAAAATATAATATGGAAAGTTTGTTGTGTCATTCCATTTAAGCTTGCAAGTCACAAAATATTCTAAATTGGCCTTCTTCAAAAGCTGGGGCAATGATGCAGGAAATCCAAAAGAATCTGGTAACCAAAACGTCTCCGGTGTTACTCCAAATTTCTCTCTAAAATATCTTTGACCAATTAGGAAGTGCCTCACAAGTGATTCGCCTGATGGCATATTTGGATCAAATTCTAAAAATGAACCGCCTACAAGCTTCCAATTTCCACTTTTTACTCTGCTCTTTATTTTTTCAAAAATCTGTGGATAATGTTTCTCTATTAATTCGTAGTATAAAGATGAACTTTGAACGTATGTTAGCTCTGGATACTTTTCCATAAGATTAAGAATATCGGAAAATGTATTTTTGCAGACTTCGATAGTCTCCTCTAAGAGCCAAAGCCATTCAGAGTCTATATGTGCATTACTTGTAACAAAAATTTTTAACTTTGCCAATCAAAAC